>Ga0315913_1000927_pt1 | contig 29669 bp, 17 predicted proteins | sample MpolsnodulesMG_FD_207736 | JGI IMG/M metagenome (GOLD analysis project Ga0315913, IMG submission 207736) | Medicago polymorpha root nodule microbial communities from Los Angeles, California, United States - small nodules | ecosystem: Host-associated > Plants > Roots > Nodule | place: USA...
TTTCATGCATTCTCTTTCTAATATGCTACAATTTTTTTGAATTGGGTATTTTTTGTTCAATTTTTCTCACGTTGAATTGGGTATTATTCTCACATGTTCAATTTTTGTATCCATGGATGCACAAGCTAGTTTATCATTGGGGTTAAATGCTACTATGCCATCTTCAACAAATTCATTAAATGGGTCACTCACTAATAACTATTTTTCATTCCATTTGAATTCAAAACCAAACCCTTCTCTTACATGGTGTTTACTTCATGAAAAACCAGACAAAAATGTTCATGTTAATCTCATAAAACAAGAACAAGAAAAAGTTTTGCTTTTGAAAGAATTATGGAGAAGGAAAAGTTGAGACAATTTAAAAGAATTGAATTGATTGCTTCTGAAAATTTTGTTTGCAGGGCTGTGATGGAAGCACTTGGTAGTCATTTGACTAATAAGTATTCAGCGGTAGTTAACTGCTGCCGGATATACCAGCAGTAGTTAACTACCGCTGAGGGTAATTTAGTCATTTACTTGTATCATTGTGAAGTTATGAATGTCAGAAAAACAATTTTCTTAGACTTAATTTTTTGTTTGAGGCCCGTAGCATTTGGAGGCCCGACCTGGTTGAGCACCTTGCACTCTCCCAAGGCCGGGCCTGGTAATATCCCCCCACAAGCTGGACTATGTATGTCACAAAGGCCAAGCTTGGAGATTAAGGAGCCAAAAGCGGGCGACAACAACGGTTTGGTCAACACATTAGCAAGTTGAGCAGGAAGGAATAGGAAGGAGATGAATAAGCCCACTTTGGATTTTCTCATGGACCACGTGACAATCAATCTCAATGTGTTTAGTTCTCTCATGAAAGGTGGGGTTGTGAGCGAGATAAATAGCAGATTTATTGTCACAGTAGACGGAGGCAGGTTGTGAAAAAGTAACATGTAGAAAATGAAACAAATATTGCAGCCACTGCAATTCACAAGAAAGGCTAGCAAGAGCGCGATATTCGGCTTCAAAACTTGACCGGGAAACCGTAGATTGCTTCTTGGACTTCCAAGAGATGAGAGAAGAACCAATAAGACACAATATCTAGAAACAGAGCAACGGGTAGCAGGGCAAGATGCCTAATCCGAGTCAGCAAACCCATATAACTTCAAAGGAGAATTGGCGGACAAGAAAAGTCCCTTTGCTGGGCAACTCTTCAAATATTTCAAGACACAAGTAGCAGCCTGGAAATGAATGATTTGGGGGCGAGAAACAAATTGACTAAGTTGCTGGACAGCAAATGCAATATCTGGGCGAGTTGTAGTGAGATACAAAAGGCGGCCAATTAAGCGTCTGAAAGCAGATTCATCAAGATACAAGGGAGAATCTGAATCATGTAGTTTCAAGGAAGAGTCATAGGGAGTAGAACAAGGCTTCACAGCAAGAAGGCCACTGTCATAGAGCAAATTCAAAGTATACTTGCGTTGATTGAGCAAGATACCACTCGGAGATCGAGCTATCTCAAGACCAAGAAAGAAGCGAAGTTTGCCAAGATCTTTAATACTGAACTGTTGATCCAAGAAAGATTTTACATGTTGAATTTCAGTGAGATCATCACCCGTGAAGACAATATCATCCACGTAAACTAGAAGTGCTGTTATTTTTGTACCAGAAGTCTTTGTAAATAAAGAGTAGTCAACAGAGGAATGTTGGTAACCAATGGAAACAAGAGCGGCTGAAAGTTTGGCATACCACTGTCAGCTTGCTTGTTTAAGGCCATAAAGAGATTTGTGAAGCTTACATACTCTGGTTGTCTCTTGGGAAGAGTTGGGAACCATAAGGCCAGGCGGGAGTTTCATGTATACCTCTTCATGAAGGTCAACCTTTGATAGAAGCCAAGCTAAGAAGAGCTCTAACAGTGGTCAATTTTGCCACAGGAGAGAAAGTATCGAAATAGTCCACACCTTCCATTTGAGTGTAACCCTTGGCGACAAGACGAGCTTTATGATGCTCAATGGTCCCATCAGCATTGGATTTTACCTTATAAACCCACTTGCACCCAATTGGAATTTTGCCCGATGGGAGGTCCACAATTGACCAAGTTTCATTGGCAGCAAAAGTTGTTAATTCAGATTTCATAGCTTCTATCTAACATTCAGATTTGCAAGCTTGGGTGTATGTTTGTGGCTCGGTGGGGGAAGATATAGTAAGACAATAGTTTTTATAAGGGATATCACATTTATCATAAGATAAAAAGGAGGAAATGAGGTAAGCAGAATTACCCGATTGGTGTAGAGAAGAGGTTAGAAGACTGCAATGATAATCTTCAAGATAACTTAGTTTAGTTTTAGGTTTTGTAGAACGTCTCAATGCATCAGTGGTAGGTGGAGGAGGAGGAGGAGGAGGAGGAGGTGCAGGAGGAGGAGGAGGTGCATGAGGAATAGTAGAAGTCAGAGGGGTAGGCTCAAATGAAGCAAAAGCAGTAGAAGATGGTGTAGGCAAATTATTAACCTGAGTTGGTTGATGAAGGATGAATCATACTCGGCAAGGGGGTGAGATCATATGAATCAAAGGAAGTTTGGTGACTAGATGAAGCGGAAGAAGATGTGAGAGGGGAAGAAAAAGGAAACTGACTTTCATAGAAAATAACATTTCTTGACAAGAAAAAGGCATTGGAATGGATATCATAGAGAAGATATCCTTTGGTTTCTTGACAGATTTTCTAGCACGAGGATGGAATTTAGAACGGTTTTGTTGGATAGTGGAAGCAAAAGCTAAGCAACCAAAGACCCGTAGCTGGAGAAGAGTAGGTGGCTGTTTATGGAGTAATTCATATGGGCTTTTATTGTGCAAGAGAGGAGAAGGAATGCGATTTATAATATGCATTGCCTGCTGCACAGAAAAATGCCAAAAAGAAATAGGAATTTTTGATTGAAAGGAAAGGGTTCGGGCAACATTAAGGATGTGTTGATGTTTTCGCTCAACAATGTCATTTTGTTGAGAGGTTTCAACACAAGATCGATGATGAATAATGCCTTTAGCTTGATAAAAGTCAGACGTCAAGAATTCAGGCCCATTATCACTTCTTAAACACTTGAGTTTACGGTTGAATTGAGTTTTAATGAAAGAAATAAAATTGGTGAGATGTTGTCTAGCCTCACTTTTGGTTTTCATGAGAATGATCCATGTAAAACGACTAAAATCATCAACTAGTGTAAGGAAATATTTATGGCCAGAAATGGATGGAGTGACATATGGCCCCCAAATATCAGCATGTAATAGATCAAAAATATTAGAAGTGCGAGTGAGACTATGGGGAAAAGATAACTTTCTTTGTTTTGCATAATGATATATATCACAAGGAGATCAAGATTCTTTAAAATTCACAAAGGGAAATTGTGATGAAATACATTTATGTATTGAATCCGATATATGTCCTAGTCTAGTGTGCCAAATGGAAGAGGTTTGTGCGGTGTCACTGAGTGCTTAAGAGACAGAGTTACAAGAAAGACCAGAACTATAAGCATAATCTTCAAGTTGAATTGATAAAGGTTTCAACATAAACAGTCCTCCAAATCTCTCAGTTGCACCAATCATTGTCCGGGTTGAAATATGCAAAATGAAACAACCATTAATGGTGAAGAAGACATCATAAATTGTGGTGTCTAAAAGCTGGGTGACAGAGATCAAATTAACATGGAAATTAGGGATGTAATAGACATCATGTAGAATTAAGGATGGAGAAAGTTTCACGGTGCCAGAAATTGTGGCAATGGTTTTCTGGCCATTAGGTAAGGACATAAACACAGGAGAAATTGTGTGATAAGAGACAAAGTTATGTAAGGAATGTGTGATATGGTTAGTGGCACCAGAATCTACAACCCAGTGGTCAGAGATCTTACCAAAAGTGGGAGAAGAGGATGAACTTAAAACTGTAGGATTAGATATAACAGAGTTGACAGAAGGTTGATTGGGACTAGGATTCGAGGGTGTTGATGAAGCTTGTAATGTTGAATGTTGTAGAAGCTTTAAAATCTGATTATACTGCTCTTGAATGGTGTTGATATTAGCTTGAGTGGGATTGGTGTGGCTTTCTCTTTGTGGGGCATTAGAAGCAGTAGCAGCAACATTTATTGACTTAGAGTTTTTATGTTGATAACCAGGTGGATAGCCATGTAACGCAAAACATGTGTCAATACTATGATTGTGTCTACCACAATTAGTGCAGGTTCGATTGTTAGAACCACGACCTCCATAATGACTTCCACGGCCTCTGCCGCGACCATCATGGTGAGCAGAAGCGAAACTCGAATAATTATTGCCAAAATTAGAAGTAGATTGCTCAACCTGCATAATAGAAGACTGGTGATCGACAGAATTATCAGTAACAGTAGAAATTAACATATGTTGTTCTTGTTGAAGAACCAAGGAAAGCATCGATCAATATCAGTTAAAGGATCGAGAAGCATGATTTGAGACCGAACACTTGCATACTACTCATTCAAGCCTTTCAAGAATTTGATGACTTTGTCTTGTTTTGTGTCTCTTCAAATCAGATGCAGGACCACAGGTGCAGGGAGTAGCACATGAACAATCTTTGAGAGGTCAAAAATTCTCCAATTCTTCCCAAAGTGTTGTCAAATGAGTGAAATAAGAAGAGATACCTAAGGTACCTTGCTGATAGCGAGCAATTTCTTCGATAAGGTCAGCGATTCTAATGATATCGCCGTGTGCGAACTGCCGCTCCAAACACTTCCAGAACACCGCGGCACGATCGCACCACATGATTGACTTGGCGATGGTTTATGAAATAGAGAGTTGGATCCAGGAAAGTACCATGTTGTTGCAACGGATCCACGGATCATAAAGAGGATCAGACACGACTAGAAGATTAAGAGTACCATCAACAAATTTCAACTTGTTCTTGGAAATTAATGCTACCTTCATTGAGCGAGACCATGACTGATAGTTTTTGTGATCAATAAGAGGGGTAACAAGTATAATAGATGGATTCTCGTTAGGATGAAGGTAATAGGGATTGGTAGGGTTTGTGGCAAAATCAGCAATAGGGATTGGTAAGGTTTGTGGCTCTGATACCATATTGACTATCAGAGAAAGAAGAATTGAGATGTAATTCTCATTTTATTGTTGTGTAAAAATTTGATTTACATAGAGAGTTGCTATTGATTTATATACAAAGTTATAAAACTATTGAAGTACTGTAACTGATGTAAAACTAATAACTAGGGAAGAACTAACAGACTTCTCTACTATAGATGAGATAAATTAGCATCTTTATTAATTAATATCAGGAGTCACTACTCACCATTCTATTCGCAACAAAGCCAGTTGTGAGATTGTTGTGGTGGCACTTATAGAGGTTCCATTGTTGTAGCACGTAATATGTTCGTAAGACAATTTTAGTTTATTTCAATTTCATAAATTTGAACTCTATGACATGCGCCAATGCACTAGTTACAATTCAAGCATATATGAGGATCCTTTAGGTGTGGAAGATGCATTGACTCAACAACCTTGGAAGCTCTCTTCATGGTCATCCCTTCGATAAAACCTCTATGTCGACTAACAGCCTATTCGAGCAATTTCACCCCAACGCCGGCCTCCCAATGTTCAAAGGAAACCCCTCACGTTGCTTATTGCCATCACAAGAAAGCCAATATATCTCATTCTTACAAATATTCAATTCAAGACATTATCTTGGCCCGATCTCCCGAATGATATCAAGCACCGACCCCAACAGGTTGCCTTGTTGCGCTCCAGTGGCTGGTATATAATTCAAGAAAATGAGTTCTAGAGCCAAATAAATACTCCGTATAAATATACATTTAAATTAGAGACTTGGGAAGATGGTGAACCAATTTATTATGTATTCTAGATTTATAGTAAACTGTGAAAAGAATTAAGTAGTGGATTTGACCACAAATAACAAAGCCGTGAATGAGAAGAGTGCAACTTTCAAACAATTTAAAAAACAAAATATGAATCACCAAGAGTTGAATACAATTAAAAAATTGAAATGTTACTATTAATAGAAAGGTTAGAAAATGTAAGCACTCTAATTAAGTGACAAATGTCACTCTTGCCATAAAACTAAGTTTGCTCTATTATTATCTATAGATAGATAGATATCAATGTAGTATCCTGACTATCAACAAACAATTTAAGGGAAATGCTAACAAGCGCTTGTAAAACACTTAATAAGAAGTTTAAAATGGTAATTTATCTTAAAAATTGTGTATTCAACAAATAAAAACATTAAAAAAATATGTTTTTAACATAAAATTTATAATTTTCATTTTTGAATCCTAACAAACAAGTGTTTTAAGGATACCTATGAGTATCTTTAGGACATTTGTTAACAAGACCCAACAAATATCGTTATTGAGAATTAAATTTGGGAAGAACATATCCCCAAAAACTGTAGTATATAAGTATCCAAAACATCAGAAATGACAATGTTATCCAAAACAATCCTCTAGCTATTGTATCATAGGGAAGGCTATAATGTAGTACTAGTATAACGTTTGACATATACATTTTTGTAATTTTTCTAGGTTAATTATATGTATGTGACATCATCTATCATCAGATACTGGAATATTTTGCTATAATTAACTCTGCTACATTCTGTCATATTAATATTAATAAATTACATATAGATTTTCTTTTTATAAATTGGCTGCACTAGCCATCATTCAAATCCTTGAAAAATATCTCTGTAAAATGTGACTTTTCTTTCCCATTGTTACACTGAATTGCTCTCTTGAATCACATTCAGAACTGTTACACCTTTTTGTATGCATTCACATTGATGGCATCAAAGTCAATTTTTACTTTTGTCATTGTATTGGTTCTGTTGTTTTTGTTTTTGATGGCAGAGCCTTCTGGTACCAAGGAGGTTCTAAACAGGAAGGTTTGTTTCCTTAGACACACAATTTTGTTCAATACAAACTTAAATAAATAAAATTATTTTAACCTTTGTGTTTTTGTGCAGGTTTTGAAAAACAAGAGAACAAATTTGAAGGCTTTAGTATCAAATGGTTATATGTATGATGAAAAATCAGTGAGTTGGGATCAGCTGAGGAAGGTTCCTTCAGGGCCAGACCCTTTGCATCACAATGGTGGCACCCCCAAGCCTGTAACACCTTAATGTTGTTGGAATGATCTTGTTGCTGTGCCTTACTTTCTTGCTAGTTTTTGGTAGTAATTTGACTACTTAATTATGTAGTTTTTTTTTTTTTGAAGGAACTTAATTATGAAGTTAGTTTATTCAATATTAACTTTTTAAGTTCAGTATGTTGTGTAATCCTTCAATGTAGTCCTGTGGAACATTTTCACCTTGTTTCCAATTTTCTCTTTGTTGATTATATATGGTACTATGTTAGTACCTTTTATTTAGAAGGGGTAAGTTTTTTAATTTAGGCTTAATTGCATTTTTAACATCATGTTTCACAATTTTGTAATTTTGACCCATCTATAAAATGTGCAATTTTGATCCTCAAGTTTGCTCATTTCTTTTTATTTACCACCCCTACTCAAATTTTGACTAAATTAAGGTGATATGAATTTTCTCTTACATGTGGCATGCTCTAATTGGACCAATGTTAGATGACTTTGGAAATTAATTTATGATTACTAATTGAAAAAAATTCATGTCACCCCATTTCTTCCAAGTCCTTAAAACTTGATACAACTCTTGAAAATCCACATTCATTAACATGAGAAAATTCAGTTTTATCGTATCTCTTTTGACCCCTCAAAAAAGAAAATCGACATTCATTAATATTAGTGAGGGAATCTTAATCCCATATAAATAGAAAGTAGTAACATAATGTGTTTTGTGTCTTCTTATTCGCAAATTATAAGACAAACCAAAACCACAGTAGTATATGTTAACTCCTATCGTTCCTTTAAAATCATTTAAAAGACTGAACTTTTGTCAATTAAACTTTGTATTTTCACTTTCATTTAAGGTTATAAATAAGTTTAGTTGGACTCATCGGAGCTTGACTTGATAAGAATCTATTCATCTCAGAATTTGATTTGACTTTGAAATAGACATTTTTTTTATCTCGAGTTGGACTTAATTAAACTTCACAAATAACTTGATTCGACACGCTTACTTGAATAATATAATTGAAAAAAATGTCAAAATAAAAGGTCATATTTGTTGATGTTTAACCTTTTAACTTTAAAAACTGAATTATAATAAATCCTATGCTAACCCATTTGGGGTTGGCCTAGTGGTTGGCTTGGGATCTTGGAGTTTGCTCTTCTCAAGGTCTCAGGTTCGATTCCCATTGGTGCCAATTTCGGTGGGCAAGTCCATACAAAGCTTTCTCTAGCTTAGAACGGGGCCTCCACAAGTGGACGGTGGGATTGGTCCCCTCGTATTAGTCGGTCCTTAGATCGGATACCGAGTTTTAAAAAAATAAATAAATCCTATGCTAGTTCCTAAGTATAAGGTGTTTAATGGATAAAAACATACAAAGTTCATACCTAGGTAAATATGCAAATAAATATATAAAAAATTAAAATATAGCGAGCTACAAACATTTCGAAGTAAAAATACAAAAGCACCTTAAAACTAGTACATTTTTTTTGTCAAGTAGCCTAGTGGCTAGAGCTCACACATTTAAATGTGGAAAAGTGGGGTGTACGGGGTTCGAACCTCGCCCCGTGCATATAACATGCAATATAAATGAGCCAAAAACTAGTACATTTAAATGAACCAAAAACAAACAAGTTCCACAAATATAAATGAAAATCCTCAAAATACTCTTTCACTTCCTCATGAACCAAAAAAGGTCAACTCATTTAATTAACTATCTTAATTTTCAACTCAAGTTCAAGTTATTTATTTATCATCCAAGTTCAACAAATCAATTGTGGAATTGACTTTCGAAGTATGTTCAAGTTGATTCAGATTATTGTTAACGATACTTTCGCCGCGTATTTGCTAATGATGAACTTTTGTCCTTTCATTTACTTTTTTGACTAGTGTCTTTTCATTCTATTTGACTTATTATTTAATATTCTCTTCAATGCTAACTTGTTAAGATGTCCAAAAAAAACTTATTTTGAAAATGGTATATTTAATACATTGAAACTTTAAAAAGAATTATTTTATACGACAAACTTATAAATAATTTTTCTCTTTTAAATCTTTAACAAATGTTTTCAAAACGCATGACAATTACTTCTTTTAACCTTTGACAGCAGAACTAATATTTTCAATAGAAATGTGTACCTGGAGAGATCCTTTCCTTTTTTGTAATAAGTAACCAGGAGTCACAGTTCTCGTATCTAGCAATAGAGTCCATATTGCATAATGAGCAGAGTACGATGTGATAGAAAATGTCGTTGTGATATCGGCTTCCTTGGGTGACATAAAGTGGATAGGATATTCATCTATTCAAATTTCAAATACTATTGTACTAATGTACAACCCCCAAAAAGGGTAATAATTAACGAGCAGTAACAACCTCTTAAAAAATATGTTATTTGAATATTCATTTATATGATAATTTTTGAAACAATTATAAATTTATAAAAAAAAATAATGTATTGACACAAAAATTAAAGCAATAGATAAAAAAAGTAAAAACATAATGTAAGTATGAAAGATAAAGTTGTTAAAAAATTGTTGTACAAATATCATTTCTAAAAAAAAAAAAACCCAGTACAAGTAACAACTTGTGCAAAGGAGGGCCTTTTCTAAGAAAGTCGAATAGTTACATGTTATCTATATGAGGATTATTATTTAAACATTCATTTTTGTTAACAACTTGTGGGACAGTTTATATATACAAAGAAATATAAGTATGAAAGATAATGTTGTCACAAAAATTATAAAAAAAAAAATGATTGTTCAAATATCATTATTATATCTATATTTAGTTCATTGTAAAAAAAAATGTACATTACTCAAATACTTAACAAACACACAAATTCTTAATCTGAGATGTGATAAAAAAAATTTAAAAAAAACACAAGCACATTCTATCTCATCCTAGGGAAGGTTAAAACAGAAAGAACTTACATGTATTTTTTAAAATAGAATATTCTTTGCACAATTGACTAATCTATCGAATTGACTAGAATTACGATAAACGACGAGTTCTCGCTCAATAATTTTAATGCTTTTCCATTCTCACGACTAAGCAAAAGCCTGAAGTGGCCTGAAGTGGTGTGAACGTTTCGGTTTTTTGGGGAAGAAAGATCTTGGAAATTCGAAGTGTGGTCGGAAGATAAGTAAAGTTCGATCAATAATTATTCAACTCAAGAATTGAACTCATGTTCTCTTGAACAATTTATCATTTGGTGGAACCCATTAAACAGTTGAGTCAAATTACTCGATTAAAGATTTTTTTTTTGAAGAGGGGTATAATTAATTTTTTTTAGGAAAAGATGCTTATAACATTTCATTAGAAATAAGAGTAGCAATACAATCAGGTGCATGTAAATAAATGGTGGGACTAGCTATAGGGCCGTTCCTATGAAATAGGAGGCTCGACTCTATTTTTAAAATAGGCCCCAGTAAAATAAAAACGCAATTATTTGTGTGTAGCTAAGCTTCATTAAAAAATCAGAATCAGAAGAACTTTTAAACATGAAACAAAACAAAATAAAATTAAGTGAACTGTGAAAGAGAGGTAAAATTTACCTAACGGTGTCGTTTGGAATGTCACTCCCACGTCGTAGGAAATGGGAAAACGAATGGTTTATGCAAAAAAGAAATAATTGTTGTGATTCTTTCGATGTAGTAGCTTTTCAAATTGACTGATTAAGTGATTATACAAATTGATGGTGGTTTGATAGCATCAAATTTATGTCTAGAAAATAGAACTAGAGTCTAGAAAAAAACTCATACGTGTACCGAAGAAAAAAAAAAGTAACATGTAATTTTTTAATTTAAGTGGAGGTGGGTATTATAATTGTTTTTGAGGCCCATAATTTTTAGAGGTCCGGTTCGGTAGAATTTCTTGCACTCCCCAAGGTCCGGCCCTCTAGCTATTAAAGTGGCTTCACGTGCAAGGACATGTGCCACCACATTTGTTTGTCGCTAAGTAAACTCGACATTGGAGTTTGTAAAGTGAGAGGAGAACAGAGACCAACATGCCGTAATAACCTGACCAAATTTTGTAACAGTGGTACTTACTGAGTTGAAAGTGTCAGCAGTCATCTTCGAATCAACTATGAAATCCACACCATCCATACTCATATTCTGCAGCCACTGGATCATTACTTTTATAAAACAGTATATTTATTATTTTATATAAAATTTTCTAACGTTGATGTATGATTATTGCTGTTGAATCTGAAAATTAGTTGAAATATCGACTAATAACTCTCGAATGTGATTCTCTTTTCATCAATTCATTACGTAGATTAGTATTAAGTATGCAATTTGGATGTTCTTTAAGCTACTATTAAACTATGAAATGTACAAAATGTAAGTAAATCAAAACTATAATGGGATAACTTAGGTAAAACAACTATTTCATTGATTGTTTGTTTTGAAAAATTGTACAAGTCAATATTTATAGGCAAACACAAATCCTACAGGACAAAACAATGTAGCATACAAAAGTTAGCCTTGTGGCTAATTACGTGGATAGTGCAAATTCTTCCATGGGTGGGGTACATGGTGCCCAACGTTTGACTTGATTTCTCCTCTTTCGCCACATTAACATTTCCTCTATCCACGGGTTCGCAACTTACCCAAAACGTATTTCTATGCACATAACTACTCCAGTTAATGGCGCTATAAACGTGGAACATGAGTACACTGTCAAAGTATCAAGTTCCATCGAATTTTAACCGATTCTAACACTCCTACGATGTGCGTGGATCTCAATAGACTTTAGATGGTTTTGGACCCACTCAACCAATCGACCAATAGAAACTCGTCTAATTTTTAACTCACTTGTCTCCCGATCTTAGCTAACGAGTTGTTTACTTTTAGAACAAGTTATTATATACATTTTCTTTGGAAACAAAAGAAAATTAAAACTTAGCAGTACCTTTCTCTGTTCTCTCTCCTGCGAAACACCAAACCACCACAAACAACCAACCGAAACTGCCACCCTCTCCCTCCTCCATATCCAAACTGTACCTTCAGCACGATGTAGATTCCTATTGTGGTGGTGTGACGAGATCTCTTACCTCCACATCACCATCTCCGTTCGATTGATGTCGTCGTCTTTGTTCTTCTCTGTTGTGGTTCGAAGCTTCCTCTCATGCTGTCGTGTTCTCGTCGTTGTCGTGTTTGGTGTCTCGTTAGGTTTGTTTGCTAGATCCGTCGCTTCTGGTGTACTTGGTTTTTGAACCGGATCTGAGTCGTGTCTCACGGTGGTGGTGGTTTCATGTTCGCAGTGGTTTTTGTCGTGTTCTCGTCGCCGACGTGCTTGGTGACTCGTAAGGTTTGGTTGTTTGAAGATCCGTCGCTCCTGGTGTTCATGGGTTTTTGAACCGGATCTGAGTCGTGTCTCACAGCGGCGGTGGTCTCTTGTTCGCGGTGGTCTTTTGGTTTGTGGAAACTCCGTTGCTGGTGGTGTGTTTTGCTCGTCGGTTGTGTTTTGTGTTTTTGTTGTCGGCGTCTCCGATCGCTTTTTTTATTTTATTTTGTTTTACTTATTTATTTTCCTTCTGTTCGTTTGCTCCGTCGACGGTGTTGTGTTCGGCCTCGGATCTAGGGTCGAGGCTGTTTAAATCTCCCTCAGCCTCTTGGTGGTTCCCTGTTCTGTCTGTGTTTGTTGTGTGTGTCAAGGGTCTAGGGTTGAGGTTTTCTAGATCTCCCTCAGTCTTTTTGGTGGTTCACTTTCTTCTTTGGGTCGTTTTCTATGTGAAGCTGAGGCTGTTTTTTGTCGGTGTTGTCGTTTTGTTCATTCGGAGCCTTGCCACTGGAGGCCTCCTACTCATGGATTAGGATTTGGTTACTTGGCTGTTGTTGCTCGAAAGAGCTAGGTGTGCAGATGCATCTTAAGCCCTCCTGACTGCTCAGTTGTCGGTGGGTGCAGGTCCTTCACGATTAATCCTCCTTCTTCGCAACTCCCGGATCGTTCATCGTCGTAAGGATCATGGTGGTTTGTGGTTGTCTAACTGAGGGTTAGGGTGTGCGCTGAGTCTATTCAGGTGGTGGTGATGCAGGTTAATTTGGTGGCTCACTTTGATTTGTTTGTGTTCGAGCTGGTTTGCATTGCGCTACTGTTCCACCTCTTCTCTGTCTTTGGATGTTGGCATCGGGTTATTGGTGGGTGGAGTTTTTGGACAGGTTTAGGTGTCTGCTCTGGTGGTTCGTGAGTTGAGGGGTGCCTTTTTGACTTGTGTTGGGAGTCTTGCGGGCCGATCGCTTTTGATTCGAGGTTGGGAGCAAGTTTGTGACTCAGGTCCTTTTAGGCTGTTGTGGTGTCTCCTCCGATAGACTGGAACTTGAGTGGTGGTCGAAGCTGAACGTTTGAAGCAAGATCTCTATCGGGTGCCTAATTGATCACTGTTGGTGGTGTTGGTTCTTTGAGGAGTTGTTCTTAGGGGATTCGGCATTTTGAGGGTGATTGTGGTTTTTCTTGGGGGTTTTTTTTGGTGTTTTTATTTTCTCTTTTTGGTGTAATATTTGGGATTTAATCCCATTATATATATTATATATTTTGCCATTTAAAAAAAAATACATTTTCTTTGCTTTTTTAAAAATTCTAAAGAACGAAAAATTGATATGTAACTTAAAGGTAATGATATATTTCTGGTTAATTGTGAAATTTGCCAAATATATGTTGGTTAATTGTGTAACTTAAAGAGAATCAACTCACACCATGGTCCTGTATTATACTAGTCTCAATTAAATTGACTACAAACAGAAATGGCTATTTCTTGTTTTAGAAGAAACAAGTGATATATGGATTTTAGATAATTATATAGACAAGAAGAAACAATACTCAAAATTTGTCAAAGAAAAAAAAAACTCAAAAATCTCTTAAAAATCTGGCTTCTTTCACATGGCTCATTCTTTGAATCACATTATTAGTGAATCCATCCAACACACTATAATTAAAACAATTGTACGATGAGACAGGTGAAGATTAAATTCCTAAACTTTAGGTGTTATTTAAATTCAAACCTACTCTCGTACTTCTGAAGTTATATTTTGGTCCCCACATCACATGATTAACGAACTAAATTTGAGTCCAATCATTTCCATAGGGGGGCAGTACTTTAAATAAGATCATGAAAGTTTTGGTGGTACTTATGAATACCAACGCTATAATCAAGGTCATGAATATAGGTGGGTAGTATCATCCCCGATATGTGGTTTTTCCTAGTATCATCAAGTTTTTAAATTGAAATTGTTGGAATAAATCAAGTATATGCAACAATAATTTCTTGAGTCGGGTAGGCCTACGATGGACAACAACGCGTTTTCGTCACGAGTTGAAGTGTTGAGGTATATTCATGGCTAGATTCAAATCTATGACGTCTATGTTTGGTATCACGGTTATATGCCAGAATCACGACCCATCATGATTTTTCAAAAGCTACATTATGGATCTTCTACAAAATCACGGTAGATCAATTCTAACCTACCCACCGTGATATCAACCAAACACGACATTTAGTTAAGTTGTAAAAGACAAGTCATCTCATCTAAACGCTCTTGAGTTTCTTTTTATGTTGAGATTTATTATTGTGCTTTTTTTAATTAAAATAATTTAGCTGAATTGGATATCATACCCTAACCAAAGTGGAGAAAAGCTTCTCAAATAACACTTACATTTGTGTTTGGTTTACATCATCATGTTAAGATGATAACACAAACTTATGTTGATAATAACACAAACTTAAATTAAACACAAAAAATTCATACACATAGAATATTATTTATTATAGAACAACAAAAATAATACCTATAGAACGACTTATAAGTAAAATCTTGTTCACTTGAGATTAGTCTTATAGCTGCTTAAAGGTCAGAAGAGGCAAGAAAAAAGAAAAGAAAAAGAAAAGGTGTTCCAACAAAAGGTAAAAGAAACCGTTAAGAGCTTTTTACTCTTCACAGGCTCTCACTAAAAGCACTATACATGTGTGTGTACCATGTGAAATACTCACGCCTTGCACCTTTTCTTCTAAGAACATCATCATTTGTTAATGTTTTCAATCTTCAATATTACTCCACGGGATTAGTTTCTACTTACAGTGAGACACCAACCAAATGTATATATTGGAAGGCTAATATCCTAATGTGGGCAAATGCCTCAAATGTCTAACATGTTACATGTAGGTCCATCCTAGTTGTCCATTTGTTCCGGTGCACCTTAAAAAGTCGCATTGTTTGAGAATTGAGGTCAATAGCAGTTTATATATAACAGTCATATTTCTCAATCCAATGAGATGTCTTTTATAAAGAACAAAACCGTGATGGACCTACACTCAAAGTAGACAATATCTTTAAATACTATGTGGCATACTTGAGGGGGAATGAAACATTGGCGACTCACTGGGGAGCGGGCCCATAATCTCTCCCTTAGCTTCGACTGAGAGACAATTGTTCTGATACACCTTAAAAAGTTTCATGTTACTTGAGAATCGAGACAAAGGGTAGTTTATATACAACACCCTACTTCAACCCAGCGAGACACATTTTATAATTCACAAAACCATGAAGGAATTGCATTCCAAGTAGACAATGCTTCGAAACGGACGCAATGTGTCGTACTTCAGGGTGGAACGTAACACCACCTAGTAAGGACAATACCTCAGAACAGACGCAATGTGTCGTACTTGAAGGTGGAAAGGAACACCACCTACTAAGGAGTTTTAGGGATTTAGCTCTCCTACGATAGCTCTAAGGTACTACAATAGTAGGAACTACTAGTTCAAAACTTTATCTCTCTATATTCAACTTCTTCAAGCTGCCATTAACATTTGGTTAATATTGACTTACCTTGCAGCATAGTCTCATTATGTTGAGATAGGCAACAAAAATAGTATAAAAATATATAAACAATAATAATAATTATAATAAGGAAAAAACTACAATTCCTTAGGTGCTTTTCGTATGGTTCTTAACTAAATTCACCATGATTTCCTTAAATCCATAATTCTCTCAAAGTTTGTTATCTCCAAAAAAGTTGTATTTTTAGTTAAGAACCACGAAAAACACCTAAGGAATTGTACCTAAGTTGTGTCCTTATAACAAGAGTGCTTGCCAAAAAAAAGTATAAAAATAAATCTTTTTTTTTTTATCTACATTTTCATATCCGTATTAGTAGTACCTTAAAGTACTCTAAAGTACAAAAGCAACAAATTTGAAACAAATAGATTATACCTTTTTTTGTTGCCAAAACAGACACAACAAATATGAAAGTGAATTTTAGACAAAGGACACAGTGCATTGGATTTACATCCAAATCATCTAGCATCAGAAGAAGTAAATGAATCTGCAAAACCAGAAGGTTTAGCTGGTATACTTCCTTTACTATTTTCAAGACTTGTATAGCTTGTATCTTTCCCTTCTGCTTCCTTCCAAATTTTCAACATTTGCGGAAGTGGTTGACCGAAGTCAATGCCACCGGCATAATCGAATTCTTCATCAACCGGTCGCCATTTCTCGACTAACTCTGACAGCACTTTGACTGCATGTCCCATATCTGGCCTATGGTTTGCCTCCCTAGCAGTGCAATGTCCAGCAAGTTCAGCTACAATTGAAATACTCTCGAAAGTCTCTTCACTTACTTCAAGTGTTGGATCGATTGCAGCCATAAGTTTTTCTTTGTTTGATTTGATTTGCCAAAACCATTCGGCTAAATAACGGTTTTCCTCTGGTCGGCTTTCGTCAAGAGCCATTAATCCGGTCAGAAGTTCCATCAATACGACACCATAGCTGAACACATCCACTTTAGTCGTGATTTTCCCCATCACTGAAACTCACAGAAAATTTTAGTTAGTGTGTGGGAGGCTAGATGCATTGCACAAATGTTCAAGAAGTGTAGAGATATAATGACATCTATATCTTACATAAATATAATGCAAATCTAAGAGATACAGGGATCATACAGCTCCTATATTCTTTAACACTGAACTCGTGGTTTTAAATTGCAGTTACGCTTACGTTGCAAACCTTTATATTGTGGTAAAATACTGACCAATGTGGCCACAGTTACAGTTGCAATAATGTTGCGGAAACCTCTAACACTGTTATATTGTGATCACAACTGCGGTTGGAGACCGCAATTTATAACTATGTTGAGCTCACTAAAAACAAATATATCATTTTCTTATTAACTTTAAATAAAGTTGTGTTTGTATCCTGTGACCAAACACTACTCCACGGCAGAATAAATAATGTAAAAGTATATTCTCAAATTGCAGAAAAGGCCAAACAACATGTTACATACAATATAACTTATTGGATTTGCATTTGCTTTCGGAAAAAACAAACACAACCTTTTGTTACCTAATTTTTTTCCTTCTCAGATGTCTTTATTTTAAGAACATACTAACTGAAATTAACAACTAGGGATAAACAATGTGGTAATATGCAGATATTAACATAAACTATGCTATTATTCTCAATTATGAAAACTGTTTCAAGATCATAAATAAGGAATTTTCAGAGGTGATTTAAAGCAAAAATGTACCTGCATATTCAGGGGCAAGGTATCCAAATGTTCCAGCAAGTCTTGTTGCCATAGACTTTTCACCATCCGGTGCAAGTTTCACCAAACCAAAATCAGCAACTTTAGCTCGAGTATCATCTCCAAGTAAAATATTTGAAGACTTGAGGTCTCGATGGATGAACGTCTGTCGTGCAAGAGTGTGAAGGTATTCTATTCCTCTAGCAACATCAAGGGCTATTGCAAGCCTCTGTGACCAAGACAAAGGGTCCAAATTCAAGCTTTTCCAATGGAAAAGATGTCTACTTAGAGCACCAAGAGGCATGTATTCATAAACCAAAAGCCTTTCATTTCCTTCAATAGAATAGCCTAACAAGGATACCAAATGTCGGTGCCGAACCTTCGAAAGAACGGCTATTTCCGCTTGAAACTCGTCGATTCCTTTGCTTCCAATAGCTCCACATTCCATTCTTTTCACCGCTATTTTTGTTCCATTTTCAAGTTCACCTTTGTAAACCGTTCCAAATCCACCACGGCCCAACTCATTTTCCGAAGCGAAATTGTTGGTGACCCTGCGCAGAACTTGAACTGAGATAACTAAGTTACCGGCTTCAAATACATGATAGCTTTCGGTTTCGCCACTATTGTTAATCAGAGAGCTTATTCCTGTCTTTGTTGATAAGCTCCCGTTGGTGCTATCTGACACTGCCAATTTAACCATCATTTTTGGATCGGATCCATCTTGACTTTGAGCCACGATAGATCTAGAACCATCCAATGAGTGTTTTTTATTCTTTTTCTTCGCACAACAGCATATAAAAAGATAAATAACCAATGCCGCTACAAATGCAAAAACTGCAACTCCAGCCACGATTGCTACTGTTTTGAATTTATTTGAGTTACTCTGTTGAGTATTTGATTCGACATTCCTAGACTGATTGGAGCTTGAACTTTGCCTAGGGGAAGGTGGAATAACGACAGATGGTGATGGCGGTGGCGTCGGATATGGGGGCACGTTGTGTGGTGAAGGTGGTTCACTTACAGGTGACGGACTTTTAACAGGAACCGGACTTATTCGAGTTTGGTTATCAAATAGAGGGTTACCATCAACGATAACCTTCACACCATCACGAAAATTCGGCAATGGAGGTTCCAAATCGTTATCACTCAAATCCAACAAACTCAATGATTTCAATTCAGTAAAATTACTAGGAACTTTACCACTTATATTGTTTCCTGCAAGCCTAATTTGAAGCAATGAATCTAACATAGCAAGTGAAGGACTCAATGTACCATTAAACTTTCGTCTAGGCAAATTGATTGTAGATACCTTTGAGTTACTGCAGCTCAACCCAAACCATGGTTCTCCACAAGGATCATTACCAACCCATTGAGTAACAAGAAATGATGGATAATTCAGATTATGAAGAAAATCCAACAGAACATTAACATTAGAAGCACAATCAAGACCAGGTTTAGTTTGGCAAAAGAAATTAGAATCATAAGATACTTTTGCAGCCTTAAACTTTGGTATTGGACCCATAAACATATTATTATTTAACACAAGTAACTTAAGATCCATATTTGCCAATGAATTTGGAATCATACCAACAAGTTTATTACCATTGAGGTTAAGCTCTTGCAGAGAAATTAAATTCCCGATATTTGACGGAATCGTTCCGGTGAACTTGTTTCCATGTAACCAAACCTGTCTCAAATATGTCATTGAAGCAATAACATCAATAGAACCTGTCATTCCAGCACCTTGTTGATCATTCAACCACAGAACCTGTATCGAAGATTGACCGAAACTAACCGGAATTTCACCCGAAAGTCTGTTTCCTGAAAGCCTCAAATTTGTCAAAGAAGACAATGTGCCTAGAAAATCAGGTAATGGACCAACCAAATTACAATTAACTAAAGAAAGATTTGTTAATTGAGCTGAATTTTTCAAGTCCAATGGAAATGACCAACCATTAGTAGCATTCAAAGGGTTTTCTTCCAAAGACAAAACCTGAATATTATCAAGTCCTTTGAAGAAATCAACAGGGATTGCATCAAATTCATTGTAATCCAAAAAGGCATATTGCAAATTGGATAATCCACTAAAACTAGGTAACATTCCACTAAGATTATTTCTTTGAAGACCTAAATTTTGAAGCTCAGAAAGCTGGTTAAAATTTGAAGGCAATGAACCTTTAAGACCAAGATTTTTAGCTTGAATCTGAGTAACTCTACCTTTAGAACAGAACACATAATTCCATGAAGGTGAACCACATGGATCATTACCATTTTCAGGCCATTTGAGAAGCTCTGAATTCTTCAACCCTTTTTTGAAATCATTCAGAATTTTGAGATCATTTGGGTTGGTTTCACCATAAGACATTGAAATCATACAGAAAAATAACAAAAAGATGAAAACTTCAATTTGAAAATTTAACATGGCTATGTAAATATTTTTGTGAAAATGATGATCAAGGTTGAAACTTTATTAGAAAATACAAAACCCCATTTGTGAAAAAGATCAATATGTATCTAAATTCTATGATTAAAATGAGATTGAAACAAAAAGACCAAGATGGTAAAAATGAAGAACAGGAACATTGGTGAGTGAGTTTTTGTACATTTGTTGTTTTGTTGTTACTCTCACCGACAAAGAGGAATAAACAAAAGGAAACACACAAAATGGTGAAGTGAAGGAGTAGAGAGAGAAGACAAGAAAAGAGAACAAAGTTGTTAAAAGAGTGTGTGGAACTCTTTTTCTTCAAGGAAGAAAATAAGCAATATTTTAATTTTGTCAACAAGAGAAAATGGAATATTTTAAAAATCAAATCGACGAGACCTTTAGATCATGATTCAAATATTTTAAATTAATCGTCGATCACGATAAAACATCGGTCAAATTGTTTATAAATGACGTTGATTTGTAATTTAATTGGTTGACCAAACTATTCGATTTATTGTTTGTAAAACATTTTTGAGTAATCGTAAACCATCTTTGAACAATATTATATCAACTCTTGTATTGAGTTTATAAGGAGATAAGCAAATGAGGCAACCTATGGATTAGCTAAGGCGGTCACGTTTTCACAGCGAGTTTCTAGATTTTAGTATAAATACTAGATTGTATTGGGCACATTTAAAGTACTGAAATACTATAGGCTTCTTTCCTAACAAATATAAACATTTTCGGCATGTTGTGGTTTTAAAAAATATTTTAGAAGTAGACTAAATAACTTGATCGATCATTTTATTGGATTTATAGTTTTAAAACATTCCATGCATGATTATACAAAAACATTTTAAAACTAAATTGAATGAAGCGATTGACTACATGATTCAATGGTTGATTTTGTCGTTGTATTATAGTTTGATTGAACCAAATTGAACCGCAATAATCAGTTGAAATGGATTAAACTATTGTTAATTTAACTAGATTTTATTCTTTAACATATAAGATGGATAACTCAATTTTTGAGCTAAGCTCAAGTAAGAGAAAAACTACCATAACAAGTAACATATTGTCATTAAAAAAAAACAATATTCAACATTATTTTTATTTATTATCTAATTTGTAGGTCCCACCCATTCGATTTATGATTCATTTTTAAAACATAATGCTAATAAAGAAAAAGATCGTCTCTCTCTATTTTTTAGAAAGAAAAAAAAAATGATCGTCTCTTGTCCAAAATTTCCTCCTTTCTTATTTTCTGCCTCTTTGAGTAAGATTTCCGTTTTGTGCAAACTACTGTTTTAGTCAATTATCATTAATGACATTTAGTCAATTGCCCATGGAGTATTAATTATTACCCTTTGATCAAAATTACCAGTAGTTTTAGCAAAATTTGTTTGATGCAAATTATATATCACTTTTTTTTAATTTATGTTTTTTTATATCATTAACGAAGGATAATTTTAAAAAAACAACTCACAGTTACTTTTTCCTATGTAATATTAACTATATTTTTTAACTTATGTAAAATTTCCAAAGTAACATTTAATTTAGAACGAGGGAGTAGTATTTTCAAAACCTTCATTTGTGTACAGGTTTTTTATTTTTAATTTCTTAATTAATTTCCCTTTCATTCTTTATCAATCTTAATTACTATCTAAAGTCGAAAAATGACAAAAGTTAAGGATACCAAAAAAAGAAGTTAAGGATACCAATCTTAATTATTATTCTTTACCATTCTTTACCGGTTAGCATGACCCATATAAATATAATAGTAGCAGTTTTTTTTAGGAAAAAATATAATAGTAACAGTAAAATAATATTCAGGTCGTACCAAAAAGAAATATTCAGCTCAATGATTAAATACTTTAAGCTTGTCCTCGTGAGTTTACCTCACTTGATAGAGACAATGCATAATATATAATATATGCAAGTATCGAGGTTCAAACTTCGACCACCACAAAAAAATACTTCAAGTTTGACCAAAACAACGTTTAATACAATTTTTGACAGTTTAAAATTCATTACTGCTTCTTATAAAAAAATATACAGTATATTCCATCACTGCTTAAATGCACTTTTAAATCCATGTTTTTATTCTGTCAAAAAAAAATCCATATTTTTAATTCCGTAAAAGAATCAAATAAATAAAGTTATGAAGTCCCATCATTTTAAAAATCGGTTATTTAGTCTCCCAGATTTTTTTTGTTTAGAATTTTCATTCGTCATTTTATTTTTAGGAGATTTTTTCTAATATGACAATGATGGTGTACAACGTTTTTTTTCCCAATCTTTTTACTCCGATATTGTTAACCCTAACTCATACTAACACTTTTAAGATCGATTGAATCAATTTAAAAAGTGATTGAACTGATCTTAAAAGTGATAGCGGTAGTTAACTCTAGTTGAATTAAGGGAATGAACAATTTAAAAAATAAAAAAAAAGCGTAATTTTGATTATAAATCTTTATAAGATGTTCTTGTCGCCACCACCATTGCTCCTTTAAATGAGTCTGGTGACCTAGACCACCCACAATGATAGTGTTTAACAATGGAATCATTGATATCTATTAGATATCATTGCTGTAGAATTTTTTAGTGGCTAATGAGTTGATGGTCTCATATAATTCTTCATTGGGTCCCACATATCTTTAATATTTAAAAAATAAATTGTAATTATATAAAGTTATTGATATATAGTTAGTGGGTCCCACATAAGAAATTTGTGTTAGGTGCAAAATTTGAGGATTAAGTATTTATTGTGAACGGTTATTAAAAATATGTAAATAAGCAATGCGTATACATGAGAGTCATTTAAGTATTCAGAAATAGATTTCTCCAAAGTATCGGGAAGAATCGAACCTTAGACTTTAAAATGAGCATACTCCAATATCTCAAACCAACACCACTAAGGTAACTCAAGTGGATTTTAAATAGAAATCTCTTACTTAGTAGACTCCACTATGAGAAATGATATTTGTACAATCATTTTGTGAGAACTTTTGTGACAATTTTCTTTCTCATACTTACATTATGTTTTTATTTTTTCTCTATTGTTTTGATTTTTGTGTCAATACTTACCTTTCTTTATAGTATAGTTGTCACATAAATTATCATAGAAATGATTGTTTAAATAACATAATTCATCCATTATATAGTTTTATTTGTATGTAAACAAACTAATAACACTCTTTATAATATTGCTAAAGCATTCTTATCCCACCATAGCCTCACTTTTTATCCTTTAATGGAGAATGATATCCAAAGCTTCAAGGACAATGATTAAGCATTCAAAACAAGTAAATTTTTATGAAAAAGTTGTGTAATCACTAATTTATCAAAAGTAACATTTTATATTTTCAAAACAAATTTCTATTTGTAGATTTTTTAATCATGACCCTGAAGGCACGGGTTAGAAAGACAATTTTTTAATGTACCAACTACGTTGTACTCATTATTTGAAATGAGTTTTTTTTTTTAAAGAATGAATGAAATGAGTTTTTTTTAATGTACCAACTACTCCCTCCGGTCTCAAATATAAGAAAAGATTCTTTTTTTAGGTTCATTGAATAATTAATGTATCTACTTTACAATGTAGACCAGATACATTAATTACTCAATGAACCTAAAAAATGAATCTTTTCTTATATTTGAAACCGAAAGATTACGTTGAACTCATTATAATATGTGCTTTGCTAAAAATATAGTAAAAAATAATTCTAACCACGTGATAATTGAAAATAGCGACCAAAAAATATATGGTGACTCTTTGATTAAACAATCTTTTTACTCAAAGACTCTTGATTACTCGACCAATAATCCACCAACGAAAGCATGGTCAGCTTGAGACTTTGGGGCCCCTTTGACGGTGATTTCTGCTGCTTGCGTATATTCATTATGCTCATGTTACATAGCCTCGTAATATTACATGTGTTCGTTCTTTTTCGACCAACCTTAATCATCCATCATACACACGTCAAAATATTGATTATGCAAGCCAAAGAGCCAAGAGGCAAAAATACAATACACGTCAAGCATTTGACACTTTGCACATTTGATATTGCTAGTGGTCACTACGCTCAATATTTATTTTATAAGCAAATTACTACGTGTGTCTTTCTCATACTAAAGTGCACTTTTAGTCCATTAAATTTTAAAATGTTACTATTCTAACCTCCTATTAAAATAATGGCAATTTTAGAAAGAATATAAGGGGTTAAAGGATCTCATTTCTCTAGATCAAAAGAGCATATTTTCTTAAACATAAAGGATCATTTTTGCCATTTTTTAATAGGAAGACAAAATTGCAATATTTTAAAACTTAAAGGCAATATTTTATTCTTCTTAACAAAATATTGGTCAACTTAAAAAGTTAATCCAGAATATCAATCCGGTATAACCGGGGCACCGATAACATAACCTTTATAATATATAGATGATATCATGATTGTAGGTAAGAAAAGTTGAAAAAAAATATTTGGGTTATTAAGGCAATCTTGTAGTTAATCAAATTGATGTCCGTCTTAAAGATAATTTTTTACAAAAGTATATTGGTTTCTGTTAATATTCATCAGTCATGGATGGAGAAAGTGGTCGTACAACAAAAGGTGACTACCGGTCTGGTGTTGAATGGTGGTTGTGTGCGGTTGTTGTGACGTCAAATATCAAATCTCAGATTCAGCATCAAAATGAACACAATGTTCCAACAACAACAACTCAATAATAACATAAAAAAAGCTCAAATTGTCCTAATCAGAGCACCACTAGACAAGACTTCAAAAGTAAGCGGTAAAAAACGAGTAGGCTCCATGCCATCCTCGAAAAACTTCCGGCAACTATGTGTCCTCAACCTGCAAGTCTACGCAACAAGAGCTTAGGCGTCCAACCCGCAACACGTAGGGTGAGATATATAATCAACATAGAGGAAATACGAACGCATGTATAGTATTATGATAAACAACAACGTCATATACACATATTCATCTTAAACATACAATATTCACACGTAGAGGAATGCTAAGCACCATCGCTTAGACAATCGCTGTCAGACAGTTACAGTAGATGGACTTGGGTTAAATTCCTTAGAACTAAAGATGATGCATATGATGTGTTTAATAACTTCTACACTCAAATACAGTCTGAAAAAGAATTGAAAATTTTAAAACTCAGAAGTGATCATGGTGTAGAGTTTGAAAATGAGCCATTTGAATCTTTTTGTGAAAAATATGGAATTGTCCATGAAATCTCTTCTCCTAGAACTCCACAGCAAAATGAGGTTGTAGAAAGAAAGAATATATCTTTACAAGAAATGGCTAGAACCATGATTCATGAAATTAATTTGGCTAAACATTTATGGGCAAAAGCAATAAACACAACATGTTATGTCCAAAATAGAATTTATATCAGACATATATTGGAGAAAACAGCATCTGAACTCTTTAAAGGAAGGAAACATAATATCTCTTACTTTCATCAATTTGGATGTACATGTTACATTATGAATAACAAAGTCTATCTAAAGAAATTTGATGTCAAGGCTCAAAGAGGAATCCATCTAGGTTACTCTGAAAGATCCAAGGCATACATAGTGTATAATTAAAAAACACAATGTGTTGAAGAATCAATGCACATCAAATTTATTGACAAAGAGTCTGGAAGTAAAATTCCAGAGCTAGTTTTAAGTTTTGCAGATATACAGGTGTCTCAATATCCTTCAGAAGCTAACCAGACTCCAGAGTCTGATGAAAGTCCATAAGCTAAACCCACTCCAGACGCTCATAATGAAGAAGCTTCTGATGAAGCTCAAGATGGTTCATAGCAAGCTACTCAATCCAAAAATACTTACAAGTACAAGTCTTCACATCTAGAGGATCTAATCATTGGAAACAAAGAGAGTCCCATAAGAACAAGATCATATTTCAAACAAGAACATTCTATGTTGGGATTGTTATCAGTGATAGAACTTGTTACTTTTGATGAAGCACTTTCAGATAATGGATGGATAGTAGCTATGCATGAAGAGCTTAATCACTTTCAAAGAAATGATGTGTGGGATCTAGTAGCTAAACATGAGCATAAGAACATTATTGGAACAAAATGGGTGTTCAGAAAGAAGTTTAATGAACAAGGTGAAGTAGTCAGAAACAAAGCCAAACTTGTTGCACAAGGTTACAGTCAACAAGAAGGCATTGATTATACTGAAACATTTGCTCTAGTTGCAAGATTGGAACCAATCAGGTTACTTCTATCCTATGCAGTTAATCATGGCATTATATTATATCAAATGGATGTTAAGAGTGCTTTTCTCAAGGGTGTGATCTCTGAAGAAGTGTATATCAAACAACCTCTAGGTTTTGAGGATCTAAAGCATCCTGACCATGTTTATAAACTCAAGAAATCACTATATGGTCTGAAACAAGCTCCCAGAGCTTGGTATGATAGACGAAGTAATTTCTTGATTGAAAATGATTTAAAAGAGGTTTGGTTGACACGCCAATCTTCAGGAGGACACTTGAGAAAGATATCTTAGTTGTGCAAGTCTATGTTGATGATATAATATTCTAAGTTAATGCAGGATGAATTTAAATTGAGCAGGATGGGAGAATTGAAGTTCTTTCTTGGAATTCAAATCAATCAAAGTATACTAAGGGGATTCTGAAGAAATTCAAACTTGAAGATTGTAAAGAGATGAACACTCCATTGCATCCAACTTGCACCTTAAGCAAAGAAGATATTGGAACTAAGGTAGATCAGAAGCTGTTTAGAGGTATGATAGGTTCTTTGTTATATCTCACTGCATCTAGACCAGATATTTTATTTAGTGTATGCTTGTATGCAAGATTTCAGTCAGACCCTAGAGAATCTCATTTAACTGCTGTTAAGAGAATCTTTAGATATCTGAAAAGAACAGCAGATCTTGGACTTCTTTATAAGAAATCCTTAGATTATAAGTTGGTTGGATTTTGTGATGTTGATTATGCTGGTGATAAGATTGAAAGAAAATCAATTAGTGGGAATTGTCAATTCCTTGGTGAGAATCTGATATCTTGGGCTAGAAAAAGACAAGCAATTATTGCTTTGTCAACAATAGAAACAAAATACATCTCAGCTGCAAGTTGTTGCACACAACTACTCTGGATGAAACATCAGTTAGAGGATTATACGATTAATGAAAACAATATTCTCATTTATTGTGATAATACTGCTGCTATTTAGGGTCAATTTTGACCTAAAAATCACCCCTCAGAGTTGTTTTTCCTTATATCCTATTTAAATAAGTGATTTCACATATTTTCTGTTGTCTTTTGTTTGTTTTCGTGGTTTCGTCGTCTCTGAAACGACTCTATTTGTTTTGATTTCCCGTCTTTGTACGGTGTGTTTTTGGTCGTCTTAGTACGGTGTTTATTTGATTCAGGTTGAAAGATTAGCTTTGAGCAAGTGCAGATCCGATCAATGACAATGACTTTGACGTCGTCAACGTTGCAAATCCGGAGACATGAATATTCTAGAGACTTTAATATATCATATTAGTCATATTTGTAGGCATAGGTACTTTGTCGTTTTATGCTATTAACATGGATACCGACGATAACTCTTTATTACTACTTCGGTAAACCGTGCACTTGTAGATTTACTACATCAAAAGGTCTTTTGTTGTTGTAATATAATTCATTTTAGCCTCTTAAAAAAAACAAATTGAATTATTTATTTTTATTTTTATAATAATCTAGACAAATTGAATGTTATTAGTCATTGTCAATTTATAAGTAATTTAAACTGACAATGCAAATAAAATAAATCGTTTAATTATTTTGATGACTAAGTAAAAACCATTTGATTCTCTATATCAAATTATCATTTAAAATATCTGACTACAAAATATTTAACAAAATCCTATTAATCGCCACATATACACTTGCACCATGCAAAAAAATAATATTCAAATAACAAAACATAGATTGTCTCACTTCATTTTTTTTAAAGAATGAACATATTAGTCTCACTTCATCATCATAATTGAATCAATCAAAAATCAAACATAGATTTCGTTATTTTTTTTGGTCCAAGTATTTTCTTGTAAATAAATATAGGGTTATATGCTAACTAGAGCATTATTTAAGGATATTAAAAAATGAAGTTATTAATTGAAAATGAAACTCTTTACGTTACATAATTTTTAATACAATAACTAATTATGATATAACTTTATTTTTCAGTATTTAACTAATTCGTGGAGGCACCGGTTAACCTTTTCCATAACTATATTATAAAGAAAAGTGAAAATAGCACGTAGGACAGTCTTGATGAATTGGCAACATCCCATTAGTTCCATGACGAATTAAAATAAAATAAAAAATTAAATTAATTTCATTTCATATTCCTATTCAACGCATATCACTTGCTAATTCATATTCGTATATTTTGCAGATGGATCTGTCTGAATAATAAGATTAAGTAAGTCAATCAAAATAGAAGTTTAATTGCTCCTTCAGTTCTAAAATGAGATAAATGTAAATTTCATGTGGAGGTTCAAGCTCCTCTTTTGATCTTATACTTTTTGTCTCAAATTGTTCATATCCCTTTGCCTTTTGTTTTTTTCTTTTTCTTTCTATATTGACGTTGATTTGTTCAGGTTCTCTCTTCATAAACTTTGAATCCTGATTCATGTATTCTAAACCATTTATGATGTTGCTATTTACCAGACCAACTGTTCTATTATTAATCTTCTTTAGTAAAAGTTATGAAATTGAAGCTAAAAGTTCAATTAGAGAACACAACTTTAGCTAGGGTGAATTTTGTTTAGGTATGTCATGCATGCATAGCAAGAAATAGAATTATATTCAACTAAATAAATTTTTGGTACTAAGTTTTGACTGTGCTTTATTTTCCAATGCAGGCCTGAGTCATTGGGTATAGTTGTTGGTATTGTCTTTTTGGTTGTTGCAATATTATTTCAGTATTTCAACTTCACAGCAGATTCCAATGTAAGTATATTTTTTATGTTACAAACTAAAAGTATGGTAATCAAACTAGTTAGGATGATTATGATTTTAAATTGCGGTTGTGGTTATTCTGCAAACTTTTATATTGCAACAAAGTTCAGCCAATGCAGTCGAAATTGTGGTCGCAGAGACCTCAAAATCCTTTAAATTGCACTCGCAATTTTAGTTATCAACCACAATTTAAAACCATTCTCCCTACAATACATCTTGAGAATGATATCAATAGAATACTGGAGCATTAAAATATATCAGAAATTATGATTTTGTAGTGGCTTGTGGAGTACAATGCTGCTTTAGCATGCGTTTGTTTCATGACATTGCTTGGATTTGTCGATGATGTCCTTGATGTCCCTTGGAGAGTGTGAGTATACAAGTTTTCATTATTTTCTTCCAGGATTTGTCCATGTCAACTAATGTTAGAATAATTCTTTTTTTAGTTGGCTATCATTTTCAGTGTTTTCAGTGCTAATCAAGTTAAAAACTTGTGAAATAATTTTCTAATTTCTTGTCTTACGTGAATTTTTCCCTTTCTTTTTGATAAGTGATTTTGCAGTATTTTGTGAAAACCTGTAGTTTCTCTCTCTGTGTGTTAGATAAGATACCTGTTTAGAAAATGGA
>Ga0315913_1000928_pt1 | contig 29661 bp, 21 predicted proteins | sample MpolsnodulesMG_FD_207736 | JGI IMG/M metagenome (GOLD analysis project Ga0315913, IMG submission 207736) | Medicago polymorpha root nodule microbial communities from Los Angeles, California, United States - small nodules | ecosystem: Host-associated > Plants > Roots > Nodule | place: USA...
GAGACAAAGTTGCAGAGATGGTGGTTGCAGAGTTCGTGGTTGTACACTTCGTACATTGTACTTTGTCAACTTTGGTGAAGTAGCTTCTGGGGAGATGCTTCTGATGACCATTGCTTCTGATAACCTTGCTTCTGATGACGTGTCTTCAGGAGCTCTTCTTCAGACTCGTTTCTTCAGACGCACTTCTTCAGACGCATTTCTTCAGATGCATTCTTCCAGACGCTTTACGCTTCAAATAAAATTCCTTTACTCTTTGACTTGTTCGATCAGAATTTTTATGAATAGTACTTTGATTTTGGATCCTGTACACTTGAACAAATTGTTTAGCATATCCAATTAATAATTTTTAATACCTTGTTATTATCAAAACTCAAGAGGTGATTTTGAGAAACACCCTTTGTTCCAACAGAAGAAACTAGGGAAAATAGGTCGGATTCGAATGAGCAATCAAACTTTGGAGAGGCATGGTGAAGAGACAGTACAATGGTGATGCGTTTGATTGTGTTTGAATTTTTAATTTTTGAATTTTTTGTTTTTTGGGTGTGAACTTTGAAGGTGGTGATGATGGAGAAGATGATGATGAATTGAAGACGAATGAATATAAACAATCTAACCTTGTTATTTTCTTTTGTAAAAGAAAAACATTTTTTTTTATTTAGTGAACTTTAATTAAAAAATAAAATTTGATGATGTGGATGTGCCACGTAAACATCCAAATTGCCACATAATCATTGTTTGACGGACTTTCATGGAAAATGACAACGTTGAAATGTTGTATAACTTAAAAGGCATGTTCAAAATTCATAAAACTTAAAGACTATCCTGTAACAAAGGTAGAACTTCCTAAGAGGTATTTGAAAATGACGAGTTTCGGATAAAACGAGACTCATACCCAATAAACCCACTTACCTAACAACGTCAACATTTTAATTTTATTTTCATATGGAGGAAGTAGAATACCAATTGTTTGGGTCATAATCTTTCAAAAACAAAGTTTTGGTCATAAATCAATCTAATTTTCAAAATTGACACAAAACATCCATATATTGAAAATCAAAACATGTTAGAGTTACAAATTAGGATGTTGCAATTTTTGGTTACTTTGATGCTAATGCAACTTTAGTTTGTTGCAAGTATTTTATGCTAAAATTTATTATTTAATTCAACATTTATTATTTTATGAGGCTAAAATATAGTGAAAATAAGTTACACAATTTAAAAAAAAAAGATTGATTAATTTTGATGAAAAAAATGAGGATTCATCATTTATTAATTTAATATTAACAACAAAACATAAAAATAATTTAGGTAACCCACAACCCAAACTAGAAATAAGTGGGTTTGTCCAAACTGGCCCAGTAGTATAACGAGTTGTTATTTTTTCTCACCGGGTCGTTATTTTTTCTCACCCAAACTGAAGTATCATATATGGTTTGGGTCATGGGTTGGCTAAACCCAGCCCAAACCGACCCACGTATAACCCTAGGGTTAGCCTTTATAAAAACAGCTGTGCTCACCACTTTGGCAAAAGTAGTGAGGAGCAACGACGGTTCTATCAAGATCACTCCATCTAGTTGCATTTCTTGCATCTGTATAGAGCTGCAAATTCACTTCTTCTCTATCTATTCATCGCCCATTCATATAAAAGATATATTCAATAAATTTATCAAGGTATTGAATTGAGTATGATGATATTCCAGAGATCCAAACATATACAAACTGTGAATTTACTCAACTCAGGTTGTTTTCTCCTTTATATGCGATAAATTCCATGTTATTAATATTTTTATGTCCCTCTTTTTTTTCTGGGGTTTATTTTCACCTATTGATTTTGTGTTTTTTTTATCCACCAGATCTATGAGGGTCAAACCAAAACTCGGCTCATGAAGTATCATCACAACCATGAATCCATGGAAATCGAAAATGATATCTTATATTTCTACATCTTTTGTGATGTGCTATGCTTTTATTGTTTTTTATGATAATTCTAACGAGTGTGATTTCTTTGATTAATATGGGTAAAATGTGGACATAAATGATGAGACGATTTTGCCTTGTTCCAAAAGGTAATAATCACGAACTTTTTATATTTTAACCTTCATGTTTACCATCTGAATTGATTGATTTTATTTTGATAAGTAGTGTGTATTTCTTATTTGAATTTGCAAGTTATTCCATCCGCTGACATGGTTTAGTAAGTGGCTATTAATTTTTTAAAACATTCTACATTTGTATAATTTTATATAATATAATCTTTCATCTATGCTTTTCATTTTTTAAGATAATATATGTTTTTAATTGTTACATTGAGAAACGATTTATAAGAATATATAGTTCCCCTCATACATCCATCAAGTTATTAACAGCACTCTGATTTTTAATGCAGTCATTTTGTTGTGATTAGGAATGGTGAAATATATGGATTTGATGAATTTGAGTTTGAATGTCAATGGATGGATTAAAATAATCCATTTAACAATCCACTATTTTGAAATAAATGGATTCAATTCAATCTATTGATCATTTGTTTGTCAATTGGATGAATTAACAAGGGGGTGATTGTTGGATTGTTGAATCAAATTACCACTCTTTAATTGTGATGGTTGTCGTTGAGATTTTCATCAAAATTATGTGTCTTGATTTGTGGTTATGTTGGTGTTTAGTTGATTTTAATTAATTTGTTTTATTTATTAGTTTCTCATTATGATTTTTATTAATATATCATTTGTTGAGAATGATATGATCATTTTATCAAACTGTTATTGTCAACAATTTCTACTGAATATCATGGCTATATATCTTGCAACTAAGGTGCTTAAGTTGGTTGAAAATGCAGCTCATGACAACAGGAACACCAGGATTATCCCAAGGCATATGCTGTTGGCGATAAGGATCAATGAAGAGCTTGGTAAATTGCAGGCTGAAGTTACCGTTGCTCATGGTGGTGTTCTTCTTGACATCAACCATGTTCTTTTGTCTGAGAAGACCAAAAAATGCTGCAATTGCTAGCAAGACATCATCTAAGGCTACCAAATATTTCAAGGAGGCTTGGATAAATGTCTTTAGATTCTCAGTTTGGTGTGCAAGCATATCATATGTAGCATAAATAACACATCTAGATAGTATACCAAGCTCTGCAATTCAAATGGTTTAATTCAATAAAAAAAATTATGAAACACTAACTATAGTAAGACTTCATCTAAGGCCACCAAATCTCCCAAGGAGGCTTAGATAGATGTCTTTATATTCTCGGTCGGGTCTGAAAGCATAACTTATGTAACATAAATAATACAAGTATACAACATACCAAGTTCTACCACTTAGATGGTTTAATTCAATAAAAAAATTATGAAACACTAATTATAATAAGTTTATTTTTACAATTGAAGTACATGTGCATTATTATCAATTATAGATAACATGTTTTTAGTTTTGGTTGTTCACTTCCTAAAAACATATAGTTGTCACTCAAATAGTATATTACTCCAGTTGCAACATATTCCCAAGTGCTCCCTTCGTCTTAAAATAACTGTTACAATTTTTCCGTGTCTTAAAGTAATCGTGAATTTATAATACCAATGCAATTTTTTTCTCTCACTATTACATCCTTATTTTTTGAATTGATCACCTACTTTGAAAGATCTGCAATCGCGTCCCAATCCTTGTCTACGTGTTTGAGAGAGCTGCAATCACATTTCTCCAATTTTATGTGTAATTTTATTTGGATGAGTTTAGGAGAACTTCATTGGCTTTTAGTTTCAAGATTTTTTGGTCAAATGCGTCTGCAACTTCTCCTAATTCAAACAACGTCGTTTCCTATCTTCTATGCCACGTTAGTTAAGGTTAACATCGTCATCGTCACATTCACAACTTTTGTTAACTTATTGGATGATTTTTGGTTAAAGGACTACTACAACACCTTTTTAAAAAGGAAAAGGATCAAAACATGTTAATAATAAGATAAAGGACCAAAACATTTTTTTTTTTGCGAAAGATAAAGGACGAAGAATCTATTTAAGCCAAACTTTTTAAAAATAAGAATAAGCTAAATCTCTTCCAAGGTCCATTAGGGTTGGTTTGGATCAAGAGTTTTGGAGGGGAGGGGGTGTTTTAAGTTTGGTTCTATTTTAAGAATGGTAGGGAAGCCAAAAATCCCTCCTAACACCATTTTTTGCTCCTCCATAAATTGTCATTTTTTTTAGGAGGGCAATTAATGTTTTTATTACATTAACAAAACTACCTTGGATTTTATATGAAAACTGAACATACATGGAGAAGAAAATATTGTAAACATAGACAAAAATACCTCAAAAATCATAACATAGCCCATAACCCATTTTTAAAAACCCTTAAAATGGAGAAGACAAAATAAAAAGAGACGGTTAATGATTGTAAGCACGTTGTTAACCCATTAATCAATTTTAACATAACACATTCAAGTTTAAAAACCCTAAAAACGGAGGAGATAAAATAACCCATAACCCATTTTAACACAACCCATAACTCATTACCTTGATCTGAAGCGGCGCAAACTGTTGACGAACACAAGCAAATAGACACGATGAATAATGAATTTGATTTAAAAAGCCAATGAATTTCTGTCCCCTATCATCTTCTTCTCAAAGCCTTTAATTTTTTCATTTCTTTGTGTTGTATGCTCTTTTCCTTTCTTTGTCCTTTGGTTTGCTTATTCTTTGCTTTTGTTTCTCAATTGACACATATGTGCCATGTGGTCCCAATTATTATTATTATTATTATTATTATTTTACTTTGATTAACGGATTAGAAGGGAAAGACTAACGTGTACCAATTAAACAAATGAAAAGACTAATCTGCACCTTTTTTTAACAAGGGACCAATGTGAACATCGTAATAAAGACAAGTGACCAAAAAAGTGTTTTAGCCTTTTTAAAAAAAGAAAGAAAGTGTTGAGTGTTTTTTTTACGAAGTATCATTTATTTATTTTTCCTTGTAAAAAAACGAGTTACGAAGTTATAAAAGATAAAAGAATGAATGCATTAAAAAATACTTCATCCGTCCCATAATAACTGAACCATTTGCAAAAAAAAATTGTCGCAAAATAACTAAGTCATTTCACTTTTCAATACAATATTAATATTTTTTTCCCTTTATAACTGTAATTAATACTACTTTCATCACTCCCAATTCAATATATTTCACTTTGCATTTATGATAGTGGAGAATGCACAAATACTTAACAAGAGCACTTAAAACCATTTCATTCTCTCCTTCATCTATAAATTGTTCTTAATACATGTGAAATGAGCAAATGGTTCAGTTAATCCTGGACGGAGGGAGTACATCACTATGTCTCCGTGGATATAACTCAGTTGACAAAGATATGCATTGCTATATGCGGGTTGAGGTTCCTAGCCACTTGACAAAAATAAAAATAAAAAAGGAGAATGTTAAACAGTGTCCCCACATACATTAGTTAAACATACAAAACAAAAAAGTTTTAAAAAATGATATAATCACTATTTAGTCAAAAGTAACACCTTATATTTCCAAGACAAAATTTCTTTTAATGAATTCCCTAACCAATACCACGGGGGCACCGATTAACAATACCCAAATAAAAAATACATCACTCTTCTTTTGTCATATATTTAGTTATTTTAAGGGTTAAATTATAAATTAATTTTAAATCTCTCCCATCCCTCTCATGAATCAAACATATATTTAAGGGTTAAATATGTTTTTGGTCCTTATAAAATTGGGAACTTCTAAGTTTAGTCCTTAATTAATTTTAATAGGTTTTTTAGTCCTACAAAAAAAATTACTTCTAATTTTAGTCCATACTAAAACAAAGTTTGTCTAACTATCCTTAAACTCTCAACTTTTTGAACGATTTTTTTTATACAAGTATATAACACTATGAAAGGTTTATTTACTAAAATTTAATTTTTTTAAACATGAAACGAATTAAATATGAATTTTTTAAAACGACAAAAGTTAAAGATAAACGTAACAAAATTTGAACGTAGAAATCAAATTTTGTGACAATTTTTTGCAAAGTAACTTTTTGTAATGTTCTTAACATGTCTACAAAAAAATTGTTCAAAAACTCAATAGTTTAAGCATAAATTAAACAAATTTGAATTGTGTAAGGACTAATACTGAGTGTAGATTTTTTTTAAGGACTAAAAGAACTATTAAAATTAAGCAAGGACTAAACTTAAAATGTCCCAATTTTATAGGGACCAAAAACATATTTAACCCTATATTTAATTAAGGTTTAAATATGTTTTTGGACCCTATAGATATGTCAATTTTTTGTTTTAGTCCTTCTAAAAAATTTCTTCAATTTTTAATCCTCTAAAAAAATTTCATTTTCACTTTTGGTCCCTCTTTTAAAGTAAATTCATATGTAGTATTCATATTTTTGAACAAAATAATGCCGAAAAATTTATAATATTATAAGGACCTCTCCCAAAAAAAATTAGATTGTTTTTTACCAAAACATGAATTAAATATGAATTTTTACATTTATTACGGTAAAAAATTCATATTTAATTTATGTTTTGTTAACAAATTCTAATTTTTTTGAGTGATTTTTACAATATTATACATTTCTGTACAATTTCATTAAAAAAATAAAAAAATAAACTTTAAAATAGGGACCAAAAGTAGCGATTGAAAATTTTGTAGGGACTAAAAGTTTAAAGAAAATTTTAAAGGGACTAAAACAAAAAGTTAATAAGTTTACAGAGACCAAAAATATATTTAACCCTTTAATTAAAATCTCTCCCTTTTCCTTTTTTCCCATCTTTTGAACCAAACACGTATTTAATTAAAATTCATTCCATTCTATCCCAAAAAAAAAGATAACAAGATAGTGTTTTAACTATTTTTGGGTACAAATTGGTATTTTGTGTGTTAAACTTTGGTCCTTTTGAGTTTTTTTTTGGTACAATAAGTAATTTAATATTTACCACAACTTTGTTAAAAATGATTTATGAACCATGCTATAATTTGTTACACACATTTTCTTTTTGTTTTTGAATTCAAACCTAATTTTACATACAAATATTTCATCAACAATATTATAAATCAAATAATCTATCAATTTTCTTTCAAATCAAAACCGAATAATACATCTATGAAACCTATTTTGAGTGTGGTAAATCTTTTTTTTGGTGGTGGTCAAGGTTTGAACCCGGACATTGTATATATTATGCATTGTCCATACCAACTGAGGTAAGCTCACGAGGACTGAGTGTGTTAAATCTATCTAAACACACCAATCTATTAACAAGTTTGATGAAAATATGATAATGATGCAAAACTTGATAACAATTTTCGCAAATATATGAAATCGTATTAATAGTAAAATTAAAACGGTTAAATCGAGTGTCGAACTTGAATAAAATACAACAAAGAAAATTAAAATTTAAAAAGATATAGTACGATGTTTGTTTGGACAAGATTAATTTTCTCTTATAATTAACCAGCTACATCACACATTTACACAGTCAGTAGTAGAAGTCTTCGTCTTCGAAGTGTAACAAACCAGACTCTCTCTCCGATCTCATCTCATCCATGGCTACAACCGCCGTTGGAGCAGCAGCGTTTCTCTTGCTGCTACTTCTCCCTTTCTCCATCTCCATCTCTCCACCGATCTCCAATTCTCACCGATCCGCTGCTTCCAATCTCTTCACCGAACTCTCTCCCAGGTCAGTCATAACAAACAAAAACCCTAATTTAAACCCTCGTTTTTCATCCCAATTTCATTTTCCGCTTCCCGATCCATTGCATTTCATTTTTTCCCGTCAATTCCAATTCATTTTTTTACGATAATGAAGCGTTTGATTCTGATCTATGCGAATTGCATTGGAAAGATTGTTAGATTTAGATTTATATTATTGATTTGTTTTGTAGTGAATTTAAATGCGTATTTGATGTGTTGTTGTTGAATGTTATTATCAGTTTGGAAGATGCGTACGAGACACTGAGAGTTTTTGAGATTCTATCAATTGAGAAGAAGCCAATTGTTACCAAAGACACTTGTCAGAAAGTGTTGGAGAATCTAGGTTCATCTTCTCCTCTTAAGGATGTGTTCTATGCGTTGAAAGTTAATGGCATATTGAAATGTAACGTTGGTGCTGCGATTTTCAAGGTATTCATTTTGTTTTTCTTCCACGGGCATTACTGTTATAAAAATTTAATTTTGACACAATATGTTGACATTATCACCATACATTTATGAAGCTTGGATACGCACACGACACTCACACGCTACCGCTAATAATTTGCGAAAATCACATAGTTCAGTGTAATTATATGTGTTGGTGACGGACACGACACATGACCACGGACATGACACGTGTCCAACACCAAGACACACCTAATCCGAGGAGTGTCCGTGCTTCATAGCCGTACATTATATTATACGTCATTATTGATTTTTGTTTTTAATTAATCAAATCAACACTCAAATTGGGTGTATTTCTATACGGTGTTTGTATATGGTGTCAACTTTTTGTGTCCAAATATCATTACTTTGATCATAATTCTAATTGTTTTGTGTTGTTGCTTTGGTTTGCTGAAAATTGATGTTAAGTATTATTTATTATTTATTTGTTTTTGTGAAGGATACTGCCTCAAGACTTAAAGCCACCGTCAATGATGCAAGTAATTTGCTTGACATATACTACTCAGTTGGAAGTTTGGTTCTTATCAAGGTAATTATCTGGTCTCTACTCTACTCTTTGAGCTTAGACGGCTATGTCATACCGGGTTTGATCAGACTCCTTCGGGAATACTGTTGTAAAAATGAAGGTTATTACCTATTCACCCCGACCGTATGGTTGATATGGTATCTCTTATTCATTGAATCTACAAAACATTCTTATGTCATTTTTAGATATCTGGCATGTTACTTTTTTTGTGGGTCATTTGGAGGAGCTTATTTGGACTTATCTTATGACATAAGCACTTGCGCAAGTGTTCGTGAGAGCTTATGTAAAATGATATGATATTTTTATAAGCTACTAATTATTTACATAAGCTCCTCTACACAGGTTATTTTGATGTAGTAGTCCTTATAATATGCTTTTCAGCTTATGCAGAGTGTACCCTAATTTTCATAAACTCCTTAGGTCTTATGTAGAGTGTATCCTAATTTTCTCTTTGATTGTCAAAACAACTTGTATATGAGCTCTTACACGAAAAAAAGATGTTAAATAAGCACTTAATTAAGTTGTATATCGGTGTGGCTTTTGTGTTGTAATGCGGTATTGTGTTCTGTTATAGTCCTCACTCCTTGTTCCTTACCTTCTCTGTATGCAGGATCAGGATTCTAATGTTGATGTTCTTCTTACTGACGCTAATGGCGTTTTTCATTCAATCAAGGTCCGTACTTATTGCTTTTTCTATGAAATAAGATTAAACTGGGGTTGCGGTTGCTTCTTCGTGATTACTGATTACTCTTCTGGATACATTAGTGTGGATGATGATAAATTCTGTTTAAGAACTATACCCAACTTTTATTAGTTCCCACATATTCTACCTCAACCATTCTGCCATTTCAATTTAAACTGCCTAGTGCACATTTGATTCAACGTCCTTCAATTTTGGCAGGCTCTAAGCCAAAGTGATGGAAAATGGCGCTACAGCTCCAATAATCCAGAGTCTAGTATCCATGCTGCTGGTAATATTTTGCATGAAGATATGTTGATATTCAGAGCTCGTTTGTTTATATTATTTTATTTATGACAGACAGCTTTTTGTGTTTGAGAAATGATCTTTTTTGAGGATTTTTTAATGTAAAAACGTGAAATCTGGTTATAAAGAAAAGCTACTTTGAGTAGGTTTTGAGAAATAGCGAGTGTTGTAGATGAGAATGTTATAATAGGGATTTTATAATTATAAACAAATACAAATTAACATCTATGTCACATAATAACCGGGATGTTAGTTTTCTCTAATACATGTAACACTTTTGTTGCTGAAACTAGCATTTTGAGGTCCTTCAAAACATTGCAATCACTATCATTTATCTGTTCTTACATTATATCATATCTTGTATTTCACAGGATTAGCACTTGAAGCGCTTGCTGGAGTGATTTCACTTGCCTCTTCTGAAATTGATCAGAGTAAGGTAAAGTTCTAAATCTTTTAGTGACTGCTTCACTATTTTAAAGCTCCTAATTCCTAATCTTTTAGTGACTGCCTCACTATTTTAATGCTCCTAATTCCTATAGTTGAACAATAATTTCATACTGTCCAGAAATCCGTGCACGGAATTGCAATTTTACACAGTATGTTATGGGCCATATTTTGAATCTAAAGTTAAACTCACCAGCGCTGTTGCTGCATCTAGCTGAATATCTATTTTAGCCTTTGCTACACATACTTGTCTAGCTTTTGATAAATTTTACCTACATACTTTTATATTGGCACTTATATCAATATCTTATATTTGCCCCATACTGGCAGGTCAGTATAGTAAACAATGGTATAGTGAAGCTTTTCGACAGCATTGAGAAATATGGTATGTGAAGCCTTTACCTTTTAATTCATTCCAAGTGATAGATATTCATGTTTGTTTATAAATTTAGAATTACCTAGCTTGGATTTAGTAGCCATGGTGTCATGTTTGTTGCATTTTGTTTCATCACATTTTTTTTTTGGGAGGAGGGGTGCTTAAAAGTTGATTAAGTTGTAATGACCTCCTTAAGATCTAACTCTAAGGTGATACTTGATAGTGCGGGACTGTAGGATGTAAGCTTCCTTAGAGGAAACTACTAGAATTGATGGTCTCTCTTGGATTAACTGCCTCTGTTAACAGAACGTTATTATTATTTGATAAACTCGGGCCCTGCTTTTAAGTTTTAAGAACCAAGTATCCTCAAGAGAGTAGGTACACCTCTTCAAATTGCTTAAATCTTAAAGACCTACAATAAACTTCTATTTATCCTGTAGGGTTTAGATTTTCTAAGGCTTGCAATTTTGCAATGCACTTTGGTCCTGCAGAGTGCCAATTGACATCAAGTGACATAACTTTCTTGAAGCTCTTGTGTATTAAGAACAGCCTTTCCCCCCCCATTCCACACAAATAGATCTGTTTCCCTAAAATCTGTGAATTGCATAGACTGTCCTGCCATTCTTTATATCTTATCATATCGGACTGAGATGAACATATCATATTTCAGATGATGGAGCATTTTATTTTGATGAGAAAACTGTTAGAGGATCTGAGCATCAAGGTTCTCTTTCCACGACTTCTTCAGCTGTTCGAGGGGTTACTGCATTTGCTGCAGTAACGTCTGGGAAAATAAATGTGAGTAACAAATGAGGAATTGCTATTTAATCTTTAAATATGTTGGAATTTGTTGTTAATGTTTTGGCTTTGCATTTCCCAGGTTCCAAGGGATACAATATTGGGCTTAGCAAAGTTTTTCCTCGGCATTGGAATCCCAGGAGATGCCAAAGACTTCTTCCATCAAGTTGAATCGTTATCTTTTTTAGAGAGCAACAGGCAAGTGCTTTCCAAGCATGAATTTATTATTTTAAGTTACAGCTTCATCAAGATATTTCCCTTTTTCTTCTGTGCTGATGTGCTGGCCTCTCTATCGTTCAGCAACAATATTTAACTGGGATTTCTTATTGTGGTGTAGGATCTCCATTCCATTGATATTGTCACTTCCTGAAACAGTTTATTCATTGACCAAAAAAGGGCAGCTTAAGGTATGCAACTAAGTTAATGGATTCAGATCCCTTAGTTTGCAAGTATTTATAATTCTTTTTTTCTAAGAACATGGAATGTGACGGGTAGTTGGCGGCATACATTGGGATTTTGTCCCAATCATGGTTATCGGATTGAGATTCAAATCGTGAATTGGAAAACCTCTTATCGAAAAACTATAAGAGAAACTATCAAGAGGGATCTAGAGATTAATGAGTTGGATATGGTTTTTGATAGAACACCATGACGTCGTTTGATTCATGTAGCCGACTCCACCTAGTGGGATAAAGCGTTTTTTTTTTGTCGTTGTTGTGTGTGAATCAAATCTTATTATGAATTGTAAGGTGCATAATAATAAAACCGACATTTATAAGTAAAACCAAGTGATATAAGAAAAAACATACAACAAAGCAACATGTAGTTAGAGAGCAAGTGGGGATTGAAGAGAGTGCATTGTCTCCAAACTAGACAAGAGGACCAAAAACAGGGACGAATGAAGGAGAAAGGGTGCAAAACACCATGTAGGCTGGAAGAATTAGAGAAACACATTGTGTGTGTGTGGTGGGTTAACAAAAAAGCAGTGTAGAAGGGTTACATGGAAAATAAATAAATGCAAAAGAATTGCCTCTGCAAGCCTTTTTGAAATTGGGTCATGCAACATGTCTCATGTCTCGATTCAAAGTTGCACCCGTTGTTGAACGTGAAACATGCGATTCAGGGACAAGTTGCAATTCATAAGATTTGCTGCCATGAATTGAGATTCCTGCTGAGATTCATTTCCAAAATAGACACACGTGTCATTTTGTAGCGTTGAGTTTAGTTTTGTTTCGAATCAAGATATGAATCACATATATTGTGACTCTGAGATACCAATAATCATGGTACCATTGCCTCACCATGACTTCAGAATTTGGGCTTTAGACCAACTCAACCCCAGAAGTTAGCTCAAGCAGGAGGGTTGTCCGTATTTTCGTAATATCTTTAGTCAATGTAGGATGTCAACACACCACTCCACCTCCTCGCACCTGTGACTATACATCTAGATCATGGAAAAACGAGGGTGACCTAATAACTACCCCCTACGCTTAGGACCAGACATCTAGAGGTACAAATACGAGTGGCCCAATAATAAATAGATTTATGACAGACTCAGATATCATCTTAGAATATGAGCTTTAGGCCTTTCTCAACCCCAAAATCTAAGTCAAGAGGGAGGATTGCAAAGCCTTGTTACTTTGGCTATATATGTAGTCAATGTGGGATCTCAACAGTGACATTTGGCATTTTTGTCTGACAATTTTAATCTTCTTCTGTCGTCTCTTCACATTATTAGATGTGTGATTGTGAAACATTTATATTAGTTTTTATTGTTGAGGATATATAACTGTTACAATATCAATCAGGTCAAGGTCAATACAGTGCTTGGTTCAGCTGCACCACCTCTGACAGTTAAGCTTGTCCGAGCTTCTAGCACTGGTGCAAAAGATTCAGCTATTATTGAAAGCAAGGTCAGTGATGATTCATCAACTTTTTTGAGGGTTGTGAGTTGAGAATCTTTTCTCTATAATACAATTGTTTAGTATACTGGGAATCTTTTCTTATTTCTTGGGCCTTTTACTTTGCTTGATCCAGGAGCTTCAGTATGACCAAAAAAGTGGATTTCATTTCTTGGATTCCTTCCCAAACAATGTTGATGTGGGAACATATGACTTTGTTTTCGAGGTATTCCTGTCTGTGTAATTCAGTTATATATTTTCCATTTCAGTTGCACCAAGGTATATTTGATTCAACCTATTGTTTTAAAAATTTACCCTACTTCGTAGATTGTGCTACAAGATTCTGAAAGTGACAAAGTTTATGCTACTGGGGGCCAAATTCATGTGCCAATTTACGTCACTGGAATTATTAAAGTTGGCAGTGCAGAAATAGCAGTTCTGGACAGCGATCTTGGAAATGTTGAAACCCATAAGACGTATGTTTCTATTTTTGTTAAGCATTCTATTTGTAAATTTTCTGCAGTGATGCTTTGGATTTCTGGTTAGTATGTCATTGTATGATTTTCTTCACTATATCATGTCATGCATTTGAATTACGTAAGCATCGCATAAGACTTGTATCTTAATGCCGTATTCCTCTGTTTGTACCTGCTTCACGTATGGTTCGAATTTGTTCATTTTCAACTTTCACCCACAATTTTCCTATCCAGGTTGGATTTGGCTGGAAATGATGTTGTTTCACTCTCCGCCACCCACCTTCAGAAGTTGAGGCTTTCTTTTCCATTGGAAACTCCTCATGGTCGTGTTTTCAAGCCTCATCAGGTTTGCAGTTGTTTCTTAAAACCCTACGAATGAATGTCATTTCAATGCTCTGTTTATTGAGGGTTTTTTTGTTTGGCAGGCATTTTTAACATTAAGACATGAAACAAAGATTGAACACGTGTTTTTGGTTAGAAATACTGGCAAGAAATTTGAGATTAATTTTGTAAGTATCTCATATCTCTTATTACCTGTCTCATTTTCTAGGTTTAATGATCTCTTCCTGGGTACACTTTCAACTGATTATATTGTGTAATAAATCACTCTGTTTTTGAGCTTGGCTGTGATAACTGCTTATATTATTTTTTCCCTTATATATCTGGAAAGGCTGTATGTTAGTCTGATTCTCATCTTCCTCCAATTTTTTTTTCGCTGACATGTCAATTTGGCTCTTAGGATTTTCTTGGCTTGGTGGAAAAACTTTTTTATCTGTCTGGCAAATATGACATTGAGCTGACTGTTGGTGATGCCGTCATGGTATTGTGCACAACTTCCTACTTTAAAGTTACCCCTCCTGTTCTCTTCTTCCTCTAATATTCTACAGGAAATCTGAATAAAAATATTTCATTTCAGGAGAACTCTTTCTCACGACTACTGGGCCATGTTGAATTAGATCTTCCCGAAGCTCCTGAAAAAGCAGCACGTCCTCCTGCACCACCTGTTGATCCTTACACAAGATATGGCCCCAAAGCGGAGATTAATCACATATTCAGGGCTCCTGAAAAGCGGCCACCACAGAAACTTTCTCTCGTGTTTTTGGGTTTGATCCTTTTGCCATTCATTGGCTTTTTGGTCGGGGTAAGTCTTCTTATAATCTTAGCTAGAGAGCAGCACAAATGTACTGTGCCAATTTAAGAGAAGGCGATGAAGATAATAATGGGTAAAATAAGAGAAGTGGAAAGGGAAAATGTGGTTTGGTTATTTAGACATGCTATTTATTTTACTGGTAAAGTTACTTTTATGAATGTAATCTACAAAACCATCAACAAATCAGTAATGTAGTTTTTTGGAATTTTTAGGATTAAATCTAAATAATTAGGACAAAAAATGCTTGGTGATTTCTAGTTAGGTTATTGAGACCCAAATTGAATAGTCTATCACCCTATCTCTCATGTTACCTTTTGGACACTCTTCCCAGTTCCCAATAAGATATATTTCTCTATCGGAAATGCAAATGGCTTACGAAGGGGAAATGGTCTTTCCTTGAGTGATTAGTATTTCAAGTTTAGAGCATGACATAGAGGATAATATTTTCAAAATTTAACATGTAATATTTTGAATAAGCTGCGTAAAACGTCAAAATTTTGAGTGGTTATCTTTAACTAGGCCTCTTCGGGGCCTGGTCTATTGATCGTTCGATGTTGTTAGTGTTTAAGTTGTTTATTGTCAGCCAAGGCTGGCAGCTCTATCTGTTAATAGGTGTATTTACCTTCTTCGTATGCATAGAAAGGTAGAAGTGAAAAGTTAAAGGATGTTTTGGCTCCTGCATTCTATGTTGTAACAAACAACAATGTTGTTGCGCTGCTTTATTTTCTTTTGATTTGATCTTAGTTTTGGTAGTTATATGTTATATCTTTTATATCATTTACAGTTGTTACGGTTGGGGGTGAACCTGAAGAATTTCCCTGGTTCAACAGTACCTGCTACATTTGCCACCCTTTTCCATCTTGGTCTTGCTGCAATTCTGTTGCTTTATGTACTTTTCTGGTTGAAGGTATGTCCACTTAACGTTCATTTAAGATTATTACATTTTCTAATTAAACTTGGGTAAGTCAGGTTTTTCACTGGTACAGCATTTTGTTGTCAGTTTCGTCCAATTTTTTCTCTTAAGTACTTATTCTTGCCGTTTTTGTTCATGTGCAGCTGGACCTATTTACCACACTCAAAACACTTGGTCTTCTGGGAGTTTTTACGATGATTGTTGGACACAGGATTCTTTCCCATCTTGCTTCAACATCAGCCAAGTTGAAATCGGCATGAGCAAAACAGAAAATGTCTATTTATAAAGAGATAGAAAATTTGAGTTTTTCCTCTAGAGAGATGGTACTAATCCAATTTTGTAGGACCTTTGTTGTATTATTTAATAACAAATTTAGGGATCATTATATTGCACGAGAAAAGCTTTGACTTGATCTTGGTTTATTCTGATGAAGCTATCAACACAAACCACCTATTTTAGCATATGCTACCTGCCTTTAATGTTAATTAGCATATCTTAATTAAAGGGCGAGTTCATTTTGGAGAGGCCTTATATATAATTTATGTGCAACGTATTTTTTTTTTTTTGAGGGATTATATGCAACGTTTTTGTTTTTAACCGTTTGAGTGTATGCATAGAGCACTGGTAAAATATATGAAAGGGAGAAATTACATGACATGTAAGAAAGGAAACAATAAGCATTTTTTTTTTTCCACATCAGGCGAAGGTAAAGCAATTTACTTGCAAACGTTATAACTTGATATTTGAGTAATTTTTACCATTTGTTAAATGTTAGTACCATCTTGGTATTTGCATGTCTACATTGATAGTACGTTTAAGCTGTCTCCGGCATGTAAGGATGGACAAGATTTGATATGAGGAAAGTTTCTTAGTACTTCCGTAATACTTACTTGCCCTCTCTAAAGCCATCTAAAACAATTGAACGTATATGATCTCAATTTTTTTTTGCAAGACAACGTACTGTAATTTCTGGATTAATACAGACCTAGAAAGTAGAAATAATCTCAATTTTTTTCAAAATATAATTGATGGAATATTAATGTGTAAAACCCATTTTACATGTAATATGAAACCCCCTATTGTTGAGAGCATGTAATGTAGATGATCCTAACTCGTGTGATATACATTAAGCATTCAAAGGTTGGATTTTCACAATATTATTGGACTACCCTGTTATTTTCACGCAGAAGTGTTTGAAGATGTTAATGGGTGATAAAAATAATTTCTACGCTATTTGTACAAAAAAAAAAAATGAATCATTCATAAATCATAACCCGTTTTAACGATAGTAAAAAAACTTGCATGTTTCCAATCCCATGTCAATTTCCAAACTAAATAATCACATATTACATTTTTCCCGCTATTATATAGCCTTTATTAAAAATATGTTAAATTTCTAAAAAGAATACCCGTGTCATTTAATTTGAGAGCTTTATAACGGCAGCACCATATGCTCTTAATTGTGCAAAGCATTATTCTCAGAAATAATTGAAGTTTCTATATATATCCACTAACTTCTTCAAATCAATTTCGACGTAGATTAATCTCTATGCACTGACAGTGTAAAACTACTTCTCAGATTCATCTAATTTTCCTAATCACAATAACAAGGTGTGTTCAAAATCAAATAAGTTCAAAAAGACGATTTAGGATGAGCTTTCATTGTAACTCAAGCCTGTAGTGTAGAGAAGAGGAACAACATAAAAGGACACCTACATCATATGAAAGCAAATTTTCACAATGATGTGCTCATTTCTCACTCAGTTGCTGAAGTTTTAAACTTCAAGTGAAATGGTAAAGACTTTGTCCATTGTTGGAGTATGTCATTTTTCTGAAACCCGGATGCTCTCGGTTGTCAGCCACATCTTCTTCTGAATTATTAACACTGCATCATCCTCACCTGTATCTGAATCTTGCTCCACATTAGGTTTCGTCGCTGCATCCCAGTGCAATGCTGGCAAGAACTTCCTTATAGACAACACAACTGATCGCTTATCACGAATAATTATGAAACCTTTTGGCCTCAGTATTCTATCCATCTCAATCAATAAATCCTGTACACTGCATTCTCTCTCGATGATATCAGAAAATATAGTCCATGCATGGAGTAGATCATACGTGCGAGGGTAAGTAGAAAATGCTTCACACCTGTTGTTACATTGATGCACAAAACAAGGTTATGAAAAGTTTTTTTGTCTTAACCTCCCGGTTCCAAGGGGAAGGCCCCTTGGTAATCTGGAGTCCAGCTTAGGTAAATAAAGCCTGATCAATGATTGCTACAGTTAGGATTTGAACTCGGATTCTCCCGAACGATACGTCTTTAACTAAAGCATGAAACTCAATTGGTACAGGCCTCTTCTTTTATTTAAGGTTCATATTATATAGGTGGTTTCAAATGGGTATCTTGCATTGTATATTCATTATTTACAACAAGGTATAGTATTTTTGAAAAATGAAGCAATAAATTAGACATGAATAGTTGTTAATATAAAGGCAGAGAAGATCAATATAAGAGCCATACCAGTTGTGAACTGTTCCCAACAGCCCTCTGTCATATATGATCTTGAGTGTGTTTGGCCCATTTTCAGGCACTACATTCATAACCCAGACATCTTTGTCCTTCAAAGCAGCTGCAAAAGAACCCAAATTTGCCTTCATGTCCATCACATTTCGAATTGTGTCAGGTTTTATTTTATTGCCTAGCAGTTTCCAGTAATTACTAACTCTCCGTTGCCAAACATCCTGCACAAAATTAGTCAGGTCATATACCCCACAATCAGACATGCTGGCCATGAAACTATCATGCCTTCGGTTAAATGCAGAAAAAAGGATATATTTCAAATTACCATGTCCTTTACAAACATTTCATTAGAATAGTTAAAGTCCGCAAGACGAGGAGGTGGAGTAGTCAATCGAGCAGGCCAAGGAGACAAATCGCTTCCTCTTGTTTTATGCACCTCTGCATAGTCAATGAGAATATCTGGTTATTGATTTTTCAACTTTTAATACAATAGTAATGAATTAATTCGAGAAATTGCTGATGTAACAGAACAATGTGCAACACTAATATATGCAAATATGCAGTTGTGTAACTAGTGTCAAATATAACGAAATAAAAAAGAACATGGACCTATCAAGAACAACAAAAGTAATCTTGGGCTTAAGAAAAAACTAAAATCATTGTATGAAATAGGGAAAACATCACTCACGATCAGAGTAACGTGTGATGCAAGCTTTCATTTTAACTCCCCAAACAGTATCAGGATCATCATCAGAACTACAGAGTGGAGGTTGTGTACCGGGCTCTCTTTTTAAGTAACAATCATTTGTTAGAGGCTTGACCCATATGACAGTCTGGTTCTTCTTGGCAGCTACTTTCCAACACATCCGCCCTACAAGAGCACTCATTTCTCTCCATATTCTCCGGTCCTCTTCATCCTGAGCATAAGCTTCAGGAGACGAGTAAACAAAGTAGCCTCCTGGTCTGAGTATCCTATCCAGTTCAAGAAGAAGTATGCCATCTCTTTGAAGCCAATCGATTCTACAACGTGAACAGTGAGCAAGTTCAAAAGATCTACTAGGGTAAGGTAGTCTGAATGTCCCTAGAACACCAAGATATGCCGGAATTCCTCTCTCTAAAGCAAACTGGATTTGGTTTTCATGAACATCATTTGGTGCTAATGACATTGCTAGTACATCGGAAGAAAGAAGATATCCTCCAAAGCTGGCAACGCCACAGCCAACATCAAAAACATTACGGAGTCTTCCTCCATTGTTTATAATATTATTTGGAAAATTGAGCATCTGTAATACCAAATCAAAAATATCAAGTCATTACTTTTTCTAGTTATGTAAGAGTTTTATGTTTGTAATTAGTCAAACTCAAATAAAATCACAAGAGTAACCAGCTTACATTGGCAATTGATGCAATATACTTATCAGCACCGCGATGAAAGTGAGTTCCTCCACCAGGAAAAACTATCTTTTCACCTTTTACTACCATCCAGTTCTGGTCAGATTTCTCAGTTGCAAGATGTGTGTGAGGTATATTTGCTCTCCATACCTGATCTCTGCTTTTGGGCCACTTGATTGGAATCTATTATTACCAAGAACAACACAAGATACTAAAAGCTCTAAGCATTGAAAATTTCAAATTTTATAATGAACTTTCTTAATTCCACATGAGAAGCAGTGTCTAAGAGAAATCAACCTTATACCCAGGAGGAGGGGGAATCAAGCAATTATAACGCCTCTCGGGCATTGGACAGTGTCGCTCATAATGCTCCATCAAAGTCAAATCAAGCTTCAATCTTGTTTGGTATATGAGATTTCTGTCTAGACAGGGAATTAGCTCCGAGTGCCGATCATCACAAACCTTGAAAAGTGAAAAGAGTAAACTAACTTGAATGCTTTGTAATAGACACCATCACTTGAGGCTAACGGGAAGGGTTAAATTAATCACGGATTGCAAAAAATAGCAGTTTGTTTAAATTCTACTACGCTATAGTGTTAAGGCGCTGTTATAGCCACTACTTAACAACATTTGTACTAAATTGCATATCTCAGAACAATAGTGGTTTGTTAAAATTCTGCTACACTATAACACTATAGCCACTATTTGACAACACTGCTTAAAATGTAAAAGTTGTTTAGTTCCGGTTGAGATAACTCACAGGAATGGTCCTCGGTACAACAATGTCATCTCCGCCTCCGGTAATTAATGATTTGCTTGTGTACTCAATAGAAGATGATGATCCACTATTCCGAGAATACAGGTAAAGTAAACCACCAACAATGAATAAAACCAACACAATTGTGATCAACCGCTTTCTCGGGTTCCCATCTGCTCTTCCTTTAGCCATTCTTGCCACTACACAAGAATCACATTTCAATAACTTCAACTACCAAATATAAAAATCGATAATTTCAATGAAAAAAACTATCCAGTCAAATAACCATCCCAAAATTTTCTCACCACACTCACTCAGACACTCACTGATTCAAAGTTCACCCAACAAGAAGCCCTCAACTTAATGACCCGAGTTCCACAAATCGCCTAGGTGATGCAGTTGAGAACCACAAAGCAAGAACTGCATGCAAAGTTTAAATTAAAATCAATGAAATAGTAATAACACTACTATCATAACTAGAAGCATGTCAAACACAATTTATTTCACAGAAACGATTTTCCTGAATTCATTACTTGAAATAAAAGTTTACATACAAATTGATTACCACATAACTGACTCAACAGAAAAGAGAAAAAAAACCAAACTGTCATAACTAACTGATTGCAGCACATAAATATACAATAGAAATCAAGTTGTGGAATCATAGTATTGTCTAATAGCTAAAAGCAAAACAATCCATTACTGGTACGTGAATGAAAATGAAATCCATAGAAATTGCACGAAGGAAAAGAGGGAAAAAGTGGGGTGGGGTAGAAAACGCATCACCGAAAGTTGCAAGCTTTCAATGACCCATTAGATGAATATAGTTCAGCGATTGAACAGATATTGATGGCACAAAGAATTTGAAGTGGAAGATGGAAGAAGAGGAAAAAGTTGGCATTTTTGTAAATGTAAGTGGGAATTGAAACCCAGAAGGGTATGAAAATGGATCTGAGGAAAGATAATGAAGAAGTGAGAAAGATTGAAGCACGTACGTACCTTGCTAGAAAGAGTGAAAGTGAGGTAATGGATTTGGAACAGAAAACGAACAATGAAAAATGTTGCTAAAGGGTGAACAATAGAATCTTTTCATTTTTTATTTATTCATCAAAGTCACAGGTATTGTATTGTATTGGGATTGGGATATGGTGAGATCTAAATCCCAAACTTTTTTCTTTCTTGTGTGTAAGATCAGATGATGAAACGGGGTAAGTCCATTACATTTACCAATGTTGAGGAGCTAAGTAACAACATCTAGCTGTAATCTTCTTTCAAAAAAAAAGCTGTAATCTTATCATTTTTTCCTTACAAACATGGGTTAATACTTGATGCATGTGGTCACATATTCATAATTAATAATTAATCTTAAATTAACACATTCTCTAATATGTTACTCTATAATTAATAATTAATTATTAGAAATTTTAAACATTTCACACGTATTAAGAAAATATAATTAATTTTGTATTAGAAAAATAAAATTATAAGTTGTTTTACAAGACTGTTCTTAATAAATTATATTAGTTGTTATTAATAATCAAGATGACGTCGCAATGCTATTCATATGTTACATGTGAATGGGGTCCAAATTGAAGGGGTCCAAAATATCCGTGCAGCTGTGTTTAATCATTTTTCATCGCACTCCAGACATATAGAAGTGGAGCGTCCAGGGGTGGATAATCTTTGTTTTCGTCAGCTATCTATGATTGAGTCGGGTAATATTATTCGGTCATTTACGTTGGAGGAGGTGAAACAAGCGGTATGGGATTGTGACAGTTATAAGAGCCCAGGGCCGGACGACATCAGTTTCGGTTTTCTAAAGCAATTTTGGAATGTAGTGAAGGATGATTTTATGCGTTTTGCAACGGAATTTCATCGCAGTGGTAGGTTGCCAAAGGGGATTAACACAACTTTTATTGCTTTAATTCCAAGAGTGGATAGTCCTCAAAGGTTACATGATTTTCGACCGATATCCTTGGTTGGTTGTATGTATAAGGTGCTAGCCAAGATTCTTGCTAATAGACTTCGAGCCGTTATCAGAAGTGTGGTTTCAGATTCTCAATCAGCTTTTGTTAAGGGCAAGCAGATTTTGGACGGTATTCTGGTGGCAAATGAGGTTGTGGATGAAGCTCGTCGCCTTAAGAAGGAAATGTTGCTTTTTAAGGTGGACTTCGAAAAGGCTTATGACTCAGTGGATTTAAATTACTTGGATATGGTTATGTAGAGAATGAATTTCCCTACCCTCTGGAGGAAGTGGTGTCTGAATGTGTCGGAACGGCTATGGCTTCTGTGTTGGTCAACGGGTGCCCTACGGATGAGTTTCCTATGGAAAGAGGTCTGCGTCAGGGTGATCCTCTTTCTCCGTTCCTTTTCTTGTTGGTGGCCGAAGGATTTAATGTTCTTATGCAGTCGTTGGTGGAGGCGGGGTTGTTCCATGGTTATGATGTGGGGCTTGACAATACTATGAGCATGTCACATCTTCAGTTTGATGATGATACGTTGACTATTGGTCAAAAAAGTTGGTTGAATGTGCGCTCTATACGAGCTGTGTTGTTGATTTTAGAACAATTGTCTGGGTTGAAGGTAAATTTTCAAAAAAGCATGCTTACGGGAGTTAACGTTTCAGATTCTTGGTTGTTTGAGGCTGCTAGGGTCTTACACTGTCGTGTCGGTGCCTTTCCATTTGTGTATTTGGGGTTGCCTATAGGCGGGGATCCGCGAAAGCTAGACTTTTGGAGACCGATTTTAACCTGTATCATTTCAAGATTGTCGAACTGGAAAAGCAAATTTCTCTCGTTTGGTGGTCGTTTGATCCTTCTGAAATATGTCATGTCATCTGTTCCGGTTTACTTTCTTTCCTTCTTCAAGGCCCCCACATGAGGAGGGTGGATTAGGTGTTCGGAGGTTGAGGGAATTTACTGTTGCATTATTAGGGAAGTGGTGTTGGCGTATGTTAGTGGATAAGGAAGGGTTATGGTATCGAGTCTTAAAGGCTAGGTACGGGGAGGAGGGAGGGTGGTTGAAGGAAGGGAGGAGTGATAGTTCGGTGTGGTGGAGGATGTTGTCCGATATTCGTAGTGGTGTTGGTTTGGGGAGGGGGCTGGTTTGAGAAGAATGTCCGTAGAGTGGTTGGTGGAGGGAGTACCACTTATTTTTGGCTGGACAATTGGGTGGGGGGCGTACCCTTACATATGCGTTTTTCCCGCTTATTCAATTTGGCTGAAAACAAAAGGGTGACAGTGAGTGAGATGACTGGTAGAGGATGGGTGGTTGGAGGCGATGCATGGGAGTGGCGGAGGCGTCTTTTGGCGTGGGAAGAGGAGTTAGTTACAGAGTGTTCGACCTTGCCGTGTAATATTGTTTTGCAGGATCATGTTCATGACAGGTGGCGGTGGGTTTTGGATCCTATTATTGGTTACTCAGTTAAGGGGACTTATCAGTATCTCACGCGAGCTGACACATCTCTGGAGCGCGGTCTCTTCAATGTAGTGTGGCTGAAGCACGCTCCGCTAAAGGTATCAATCTTTGTGGCGGCATTTCCGTAACATACTTCCTACCAAAGACAATCTTATCCGTAGGAGAGCCATTCATCATGAAGACATTTATTGCATAGGTGGTTGCGGTTGTCCGAAGACGACGAATCATCTTTTCTTCAGTTGCGACATATTTGGAACTGTTTGGCATCGGGTTTACCAATGGCTCGGTGTCTCTTTCATTTCTCCAAATGCTAGTCGTGATCATTTTCATCAATTTGGCCATATGGCGGGGTTACCGAGAGTTACACATTCTTTCTTCAAAGTTATCTGGCGTGCTTGTGTGTGGATAGTTTGGAAGGAAAGAAACAACATAATTTTTAACAACAAAGCATGGGATTTGATACAAGTATTAGAAAATGTAAAGTTTATTTCTTTTTCTTGGCTTCAGCTTTCAGTTACAATGACCGGTGGCGGCACGCTTTAACTTGTATGGGTGTTATGGAGTAGTTTTATGCTTTTTTGTAGCTGTGTTTTATTTGGCAACATATACTGTTTGTATTTCTTTTGAGGAGCTAGTCTCTTAGCACACCTTGTACAAGATGAACCGTTCTTGGTGATTATTAATTTCATTCTGCCTTCTTAAAAAAAAAAAAAAAAGAATCAATAAGGGAATACATTTCCTAATATGTGCATTGTTGTGCATTGTTGGTTTAAGGACTGATGTAGTGACATAAAATGATTATATTCAAGAATATCAGAAGGACATCCTTATGCGATGATCTTTTTTATTTTTATTTTTATTGTCTATTTCATTCTAATGAGTTAGATTTATGTCCACGAACTTTTATTTTTATTTTTCATAAATAAATTTGGGCACTTAATTAAAAAAATTGTATCATAAGTAATAACATTTATTGATGGTCTTAATATGCATAAAAAGCAACAAAAAAAAATCACAAAAAGGAAATTAAAGATGAATTGATGAAGAAAAAAACAGGTTTTTTTAGGGAAAAACAGGGTTAAATAGTGTCCGTCTTTTCATTAATACTTATAATACTCCTACATATTATTAGAAAGAAAAAAAAAATCTTAAGTATTTATTATCTCATTTCATTTATTTATATTTGTACGATAAATAACTAAGATTTTGATTGGAAAAAAATCCGGTTGGAAATGGAGAACTCACCATGTGTGTCCCACAAGTTTTTCAACGGAGATTAGTCACTGATAAGCGGCGTTGAAAACTTCATACCAAATATCATGGTAACCCAAAATAAAACTAAGATTTTTATTGACAAACCAATAATTAATGTTGTATTAAACTTTGATAATCATTTCTACAATGAAAAAAAAATCTGAAAAATAGACAATTGAAAAAGAAGAGAGTGAGTAATGAATTTATTTGATTTATTTTTTTGAAAGAGAAAGTTGAACCAATAAAAAAAATAGACAAATTTATTTGGTTTAGATATTTTTTTTACAAAATACAAAACAAACAAAATCGATGAAACATATGTTGGTCTGAATAGTTCATTTTCGTTGATTCAAGGGTCTTTTTGTGTTTGTTTTAACGTAAACGCACCACGACCAGTGGTACCCAACTAGTACTCCAACCATCGTTCTAACAACTACTAACTATCACTCTGACCACTTCCAATCACCACTTCTGCTCTTTACAACCACTTCAAACACCTCCAACCACCACTTCAACAACTAGTAGTCAAAACTGCATCCAACTTCAACCACCAACACGACCACTTAAAACAACCCTTTTATTTTGTCGAATTTTATCAACCTAACTAAAAGAAGCTTTAGAGATTTGAGACCAACATGCGAACTCCATGACCCAAATGTCACTATGCAAACCAAAGATAAGAAAATTGATCTTTTAAACTTTAAAAATTGCTCTCTTGCACCTTAAAATAACTTAAATACTCCAACAACATTTAACTGTCGTTCGTTATCCCTTAATTACTATGTTAGTGAACATAAGTTAACTATTATTGGAAGTAGGGTTAATATGTCTTTACCCCCTGTAAAAAAAAAGTTTAGATTCCAACCCTGTAATTTAAGATTCTTTCGTTATAGACCCTGAGGCCATCTGACTGGACAAAATGTTGACATGACATGCTAAGTGGCGCGCTGACTGTGCATATCTGATTATGTGGCACGCTGACTATATAATCAATTTTTTAAAATAAAAAAATAATATAAATGAAATTATATTAATTTAAAAATAAAAAATAATTTAAAAATCGGAAAATTAATTTTCGAAAATAAAAAATAGTAAAAAACAATATATTTTCGAAAAAAAACCGAATTTCCTAAAAAATAAATTAAAAATTCTGGAATTTAATTTTTAAAATAAAAAAACAAATTTGAAATTAAAAAAAAGTTCAGATTTTTTTTGAAATAAAAAAGTTTTTTAAAATTTTTCTAATCTGAATATAATTTTTTTATAATTCAGATTAAAATGTGAAATAAAATTTTGAAAATTATATAATCTGAAGAAAAAAAAAATTATTTTCAAAATCTTAATTTCAGATTTTTTTTTTGAAAATAAATCTGAATTTTTTGTCTGATTTTTCTAATTTCAAAAAATAAAAAATAATCTGAATTTTTTCTATTTTTAAAATTAATTTTCAGTTTTTTTTATTTTTAAATTAATATAAATGAAAATAAAAAATAAAAAACAAAATTAATTATACAGTCGGCGCCCCACATCATCCAAAAATGTTGACTCAGCGTGCTACATTATCACATGTTTGTACAATCAGTTGGGCTCAGGGTCTAAAATGAAGGAATCTTCAAATTACAGGGTTTATTTCGAAAGAATATTCAAATTACAAGGTTGAAATCTAAATTCTTTTTTTTTACAAGGGGGTAAATCGAAACTCACCCAAATTACAGGGGTAAAGACATAGTAACCCTTGGAAATATTAAGATAATTTTAGGATGCGGAAGAGCAATTTTGAAGCTTAAAAGGAATAGTCCAAAGATAAAAGGCTTAGTTCTAACTTTAAAGATGACACAAAGCATAACTGAAATTTTGATCCTTAAGTTTGCGTTAATTGTAATTTTGGTCTATCTAGAATTCTTAATGGTTTTTGTCCCCAATAAAAGTTAGTTTATTAATTTTTTATTTTGTTTGATAAATAAAAAACATATTCATCCATTCAAATTGGTATTAAATATAAACACATATTCAACATCACTAAAAACATGAAGGATGGATATGTGAACAAACTCTAAATATTATATGTCTCAATTAAGTACATCCATACCTTATCTTTTTTTTTTAAACACAAATTCTCATAATCCATTAGAAAGTTCAATTGCTTTAAATATTATTTCACCTAAAATTTACAATTTAAAATATCAAATTAACTACAGATAAAAAATCCTAAATTTTTCTCTCTTCATTTCCTACCAAATTCTTCAATTTTTATCCAATTTCTTTGTTTTGAACTTCTAATATTTTTAAATATCCAAAATTCGTTATCGAGCTCCAAACATTTTAACAAAAATTGTACTTGTCCTTGTGAGCTTAACGCATTTGGTAGGAACATTAGATAATATATGTAGAGGCCGAGATTCGAACCTGATACACTTTACTTATCCACATTAAAAAAATGTGTGAACTTCAGCCAATAAACTACTTGATAAAAAAAAAATTGTACTTTACATGATCTATGGTGAAATACAATTGATGGTAGTTCCAACACCAAAAACAACCGCTAGGCCGCATATGTGGAACTTATAACCTATGCGCATTAATAGAATTTTTGTGAGCTTAAATCAGTTGGTAAGGACAATGCATAATATATGCAAGGTCCGGAGTTCGCACCCCGGCCACCACTAAAAAAGAAAATTTAGGCTCCAAAACTTTGGACGCCTAGCTCGAGCTGTTTGCACCCTAAACAACGGCCCTTATATAAAATAGCTAGAGTACTTACATGGATATTTAATTTCACATTATCATAAGATTTTTCAATCTAGAAATTTTGATTTATAAAAATTCATGACAACTACTTCATTGCTCAAAATGTGAAGGATACACAATTATTTATCCGATAAACTCATGAAGTCTATCGACAACATATATTAATAACAATCCAAAAACAAGAACTTGCAAGATTTCTATGGATGAGAAACAGTGACATCATACTCAACAACAAAATGCTCCGATGTTGAAATATCCCAAAGACTCTTGGCAGTAGCATATCCTCTAGCAAACCTAAACACTCCCGTGCCACCAACAATAGGCAGTTCTCTAACCGTGTCTTGAACAGGATTTCTTCCAAGCATACTAAGAGTACTACCAGCAAAATCACCTTCAGTGAAAGCAAGATTAATTAACATAAACATTCCACGATCATGCAAAGATGCCAAACCAAACATCCCTTGAGCTCTACCAACAGGTTTTGATGTTAGCTCTTGTTCTTCAGTTAAGAGATTGTCCATCATGAATGTTGTTCCAAATCCACTTGGTGAACTAGTTGATGGATCTATAATTTGTACAACCGTTGGATTTTTACCTTCTAAGATGTCATGGTAAAAAAAGTGCAAGTGGGTTAATTTTTCAGTGCTTTGTTTATTTGTTGGTAACATTATGTTGGACTGTTCGGAGAACAATCCATTGGTAGTGAAAGATTGAGCAAATATGAGAGTGAGAGTGAAGAGAAAGAAGAACCTAAGAGAGAACCTAAGAGAGGTAGCCATTTGAAGATAAGTGGATATAACTTTACGGTAGTATGTAACAATTGACACTTATATATAAAGACGTAAGTAGTAGATTTTTTTTCCAAAAAGAGAAAAGAGAACGTTGTATATATTGAATATTTTATTCATCCACGATCTTCGCGAGCGAGGCATTGTAATATAAACAATCCGATTTTATTTTAGATGGTAGGGATAAGATAACGACATACTTAGCAAAGTAACAACGTGTTCAAGGGTTGAACTGCCATTTTGGCACACAAGCAAACTAGTAAATGTATAAAAAGAAATAAATAAATTAAGAGACTTTGTCATTTCTCTTATGATATTAGATTATTAATTATGTAAGTTAGATGTATGTAATAAGTTGATTTTAAGTTGTTTTTATAATAAATTGTAGGGGTGTGTGTATGGTCGGATATTTTGGCCAACCAAACCATATCCACTTATTAACTACTTATGTTGTTTGAATTTATAACTACTAGACCATCATCCGTGCACGGGTCTACTGACTTAAGAGATACCATTTCGCATGTCCATAATACTTGTCAAGAAAAATAAATTATACCAAAGTAAAAGATAGTAATCATATGCTTCGTATCATTAAAATGGATCCACGCACTTAAAAAAAATATGGATCCAGATTAATCATATCAAGATAACATTCATATTTTTGAAAAATAGTAAATAAAAAGTCTGAACCAAATAAAAAAACACTGAATAGTGCTTCACATCTTCACTGAAACTAAAATTTTACTCTTTAGGCTCAACTTTAACACGAACCAACTTATATGGTTCAGTGGCAGATGTTTCTCCAACTTCAACAACAACAACATCATCTAAATCTACACTGGCAGATGACCCTTTCACACCGCTTTTGCTAGTTGGAGTGTTTTCAATGTTAGTATTGCTGCATGAATCACCAAACTCTAAAGCTTCCAGTAATAAAAAATAGGCTAAAATATGGTCTTAGTCCCTGCAAATATGCCTCGTTTTAGTTTTGGTCCCTGTAAAAAAAAAATTTGTTTTTGGTCCCTGCAAAATTTTTTGT
>Ga0315913_1000930_pt1 | contig 29656 bp, 12 predicted proteins | sample MpolsnodulesMG_FD_207736 | JGI IMG/M metagenome (GOLD analysis project Ga0315913, IMG submission 207736) | Medicago polymorpha root nodule microbial communities from Los Angeles, California, United States - small nodules | ecosystem: Host-associated > Plants > Roots > Nodule | place: USA...
TATGCTGATCGAAAATTTTATAGGGACTATAAAGTGTGATTTTATTTTGTAGAGACTAAAAACAAAACTGTGAATATTTATAGGGACTAAAAACTTAATTAACCATAAATTTAAATATTGATGATTAAAGGGGAACAAATAGTTTCCTTGACTAATTCATTCTCGTTGCTACAATTTGATTTGATTTCATAGGAGACTTTCAAATAAGTTTGTTTTCAAGAAGAAATAGCAATCCATTTTTTAAAAAATTTAAATATAAATCTATGCCTAAACTATGGGAAATTTGAAAACAAATTATCTCTTAGTTGAATATTTTTTTTTTTTGCAAATTTTTCCATAACAATCTATTTTTTCAAAATTTAAATTTAAAAACGTAAAATATAAATACAACATAAAAATGCGGATTGACGGGCATGTAATGCCCTTGTTTCCTCTAGTCAAAATATAAAGATAGTGTGGGAATATGAATACAATGGATGCGTTGTTTTTATTAAAAATGTTTCGTTAACTATAAGGATTCGATCTAGTAGTAAAAAGATAGACTTCTCTAAACTCTGCCTTCGGTTTTGAATAATAATTAGTTTTCCTTTTCTACTATTTCTACCATGAAAATAGATCGATTGTTAACTAGAAACATCATTGTTGTACTTTGAAATAGGTCAATAATTAGTTTTTCTTTTAACTAGGTATCCGGTCAAGAACCAACTCACACATGATATGTTGGCACCCGAGAAATTCGAACATGAGATCTAGAGAGAAGTACACTCCTAAGTCTCAAACCTTCACCATTAGACCAACCGCCGGTAGTTTAACTACATTAGTAATTTGACCTCAATCAAACAACTTTTTTGACAACAAAATCTTACAGTCAACATTACAAAAAAATTATTGATTGATAATTGTCATTGTGGTGAAGAACCAGAATCTCAAGATTTGATTTCTGTTTTTAAACTAGCTTACTGTTCCATTTTCCAACTTATCACAATCTAAACTAGCTTGCTGTTCCATTTTCCAACTTATCACAATCTTAGCCAATCACCATAGAGAGAAGAAAGTGGCAGTACAAAGTATAAATGGGAACAATATAATACTATGTGATACAACTGTATGTTTTCTGTAGGCATCACTTGTTTTGTTTTCCATTAACAATTCATTAATTCCTTTTTGCTTGTCTTTAAAATATATATCTGCAAATTACAGTCCGTTTGACAAGTCACGGGAATTATTGTTTAACTTTAGCAATCATAACAGCTAACAGCAACTCAGATAAGAATGAATCTTTCAGCATTTGTACATTAAGAACCTTTTCATAAGTACAATTTATCATGCATTGCTGCGTTATTTAGGATACTGTAAGAAATAAACAATCAGTAGTACTGTAAGAAAAAACTAACTTGATCACTTGTATACTTGTGCTTATTGCTGATAATAACTAAATTATTGCCTGAATATCTACACAAAGGGTATGGCGTCAGAAAATTCTTTTCGTAGCAGAATAACAAAACTTACTTTCAAATTGATGATGACTCAGACAGTAAGTTGTCACAATTATTTTGGAATGTTTTATGTTGCCTCTGAAAATAAGGGTGGACATTACTGACTCCATCCAAGTATAATGGAGTTTGCATTTCAATCAGGCGCGACACCTATAATGAAAAATCAATGTTAATATTTTCTTCCTCGTAGATCTTTCAAAGTTCCAGAGCAATATAAAGAATTTAAAACACAGATACAACACATTGAAAATTGACTAGTCTGTCAGAAGTTTCGTTTACAAGATAAATTGCATTAGAAACTTTGAGGGGAATTGCATTAGAAATTAATCAGCAGCACATGTTCTAATATTATATGTTCAGCACCATTTTTCTTTTTTTGAGGGGATGTTCAGCACCATTTATCGTGAAATATGAGAATCTAGTATATGTTAAACTCGCCGCCAGGCAGGAAACATAAACGGGAAATAAATCAAGGAAATTCATTAAGAAATGCAACTACAGCACTTGCAGCGAGGAAAAAGAAATACTACAGCGAACCATTTCAGCATAATGTTATAAATGGTTTTGTAACTATTGTTGCACAACTAAAGTTCAGAAATTGTCACTACTCACAGCTCTCTGAAAAGTGAACAGCTCTTCCTGACCAGATAGTATGGATGTGATGCCGACAGGGGTACCTCCTGTGCCCACATTGCCTTCTGCTAAGACATCGCGGCGAAGCTTCCCGCCTTCAGCCTCTGTTTCAAACTGGAAACTGGAACCAAAACAAGAGTGAGGATGTTCAGTTACTGATGAATCATTTAATTATAAGACCACTAAATTTTCATCAAAAGGAAATCTGATATTCAGTGTTGGTTAATACATCATAGAACCTTCTTACAATAAAAAGAATGTTGGTCCAAAGTACAGAACATATGCAAAGTACTAGTAATTATTAGTACAAATTTTTATTTTTATGTCAGCCTACATTCTATGCCATGTTTGGAAACACATTGGAAATGTACCTTCATATTAGGGTATATGGTCTCCAACTTCTCAATTCAATCAGTAAAACCACTTTTACAAAATCTTGGGCTCTATGCAACCTAACTATGCATAAAAAAAAACAGTAACCTAACATAGATCTATTCTCTGGTACACTGAGCAAAAACCCTCCCTTCTTGCCAAGCAATGTGTGATTTCTTGTTTGGTACTTCGGTCAGATATAAAGTTGTTGCAGGATTACATGGACTTCAGTAAATAACTATATATTACATGGTCTTTCAGGGTTCTAGAGTTTACAGAATCCTTAGAGCAAGCAAAAATGCAAGAGAAATAGAATGCAGAAGAGACAGGAATGGAGAATTGAAGAATGAATCAATAACGGTGTATCTGTTATTGGAGAGTTGGAGAATGGGTGGTGAGCAAGGATAATAATCCTTTACAAGTAGAGCCCAAACTCCAAACGCGGGCTAGCTTCTGGATCATGCAGAAAACAAGACTAAAATGTGGCTCAGCTACTCTGAGAAATGAGAAAATAACAGGTCTAAATTTAGTAATATGATAGGACAATTTTGTATTGGTTATTGCATTGTTTAATATTGCATTGATAGTTATATGGTAAGACAATTTTTAGAAATCATTTAATTGCATGCGGTGTAGTTATTTGAAGGACAATCGGGAATGATGACTGCAAAAAAAATCAATAAATGACTACGAAAACGGTGTGAAATCCTTTCAGTTGGAGATTCATCTTATGCTGATAGTTCCTAATATCAACTAGGGTCAACAAAACCACAAGGTGAACCTTGGGATGAGTATAAAACGTCAATTAAAAGATGGAGTGGCCCATGTTTGACAAAACAGACCGTACAGTGTGGATCACCAGGGCTGAAATTTATTTTCAAGTTCAAAACGCATTTGAAAAAGTCAAGGTGGGACTTGCATGTAAATGTTCAAAACGCAATGATATCAACAAGCAATCTAGAATTGGGAATTTAATGTAAATGTTTCCAATATGAACCCTCCTATTCCCAGCCACTGAATAATATGTTGACATTGAGGGGACAAAAAAGGTAAATAAAATGATCACAGACTACTTTAGCAGACCCAAAGCATTTAGACTTTGTAATCCAAAAGCTCTCCATGCATCATAAACCTCATACAAACAGACAAAATTACCTCTCCAAGTCAAAAAGTGTGCCCTCCTCGGTTCCTTGAAATAATTCATCAATTGAAGAGGATGCCAAACAACATAGGCAAGAATGATGATTGTATAACTCATCAATAAGAGTGATAAATCTTCGTGCCTGAAAAGTAGGAAATGTTTTTGTGCTCAAAATAAGATAGGGAAGTCTAGAAAGAGAAGTGTATTAAATTGTAATGTCATGGATGGTTAATAAAAATTTCAAGCATTGCATTTGAAGAATAACTTAAGAAATGTAAACGCAAAGCAAGAAAGCAAGTTTTTGACCCACAATTTGTCTTTATATAATACATTAGGCAGTTATAAACGCATTTGAGGCCAACTCAACCTATTTTAATTAATACCTTGTCACGGATGCGCATGCTCATCACCGGAATATCAGATATGAAAACAGTGTGATAGTTTTCAGCTACTGCAATATAATCTGCTGCACCCAACTGAAAATCAAAACAATTAGAGAGAGAGAGAGCTTACTTCCTGGCAGCCAAAAAATATTAGCTTTAGCTACTTTTACCACCACACTACGGTACAAATCTATTGTTGTTATGATAAGTAAATTATATATAGGATATCTCTATAATATAATATTTGCAAATAAAATACATAGCATTTATTCAGGTCGACCAGTGACCCGTTGGTTAGACTAGTGACCCATCAATCTAGTACCTTGACCGAGTCAAGTAACAGTCCGAGTTTAATAACACTAGTTAAAACATTATCAAACTCAAACTTAGAACTCAATTTGTTTCCAACTGTCGAAGTTATGGGGTCTATACAAAAGAAGGAGAAGAGAAATAATAAAGACTTCCTAATTATGATTGAGCGGTAAGATATTGATGATTAATTTGATACAAAATCCTAACAAATAAGAGTGGAGACAGATCCTTTGTCGAACAGTGGCGGAGGTGGCTAGAAAAAATGGATAGCATGTCGGTGTGGTTGATGAGAAGAATAGAGTTTATATAATGATATTTTAGTCAACATATTACAAATATTTTAAGGGTTATGCTAACATAAGGGCACTTGTTAAGGATTCAAAAATGGAAATAATTGATAAATTTCATGTAGAAAAAAGTATCTTTTTGTTGTTTTAATGTGTTGAATGCACAATTCTCAAGATAAAATTTTCACTTAAAACTTCTTAACAAGTGCCCTGACTTGTTAGCATTTCCCATATTTTAAACCCATCTCTTCTCTCCCCTCCAAACCGCCCAATGTTGGAGGGAATAAAAATTGGCTGAGGAGGATGTTGCTTCTCATAATTCCCTCCCCTCCATTTCCTCCAGGCCAAATGATATGCTAGTAACTATATTTGCTTTAAAAAAAAACTTTAACAGCAACCAAACAAAGAGAAAGAACATACCGGACGACCACATAGATAGTCAAATGTAAAGCGAGCAACTCCCTCGCAGCTTTCAGGAACCTCAAGAGTCCTGTCACAAAAAACTTATGTGATTCATGTATATTATGCATCCTTGATTGATAGCATTAAATATAAACGGAAACCTGTTACCTTCCAAACATCACTGAGATGGTGTTGGAGATTATTTTTCCTCCAAATCTGCCTATTGCATCCTGCCACTTTTTCTCAAATTCATTGATGGTTTCCCTTTCAATAGGCCATAAATAGTTTACCTGCATATCTATATCAACTTAAATTCCCATACATTTGAGACTCGAGTTCTAGTAGGCATAATAGGATGTGTTGTTGACATGCAACTATCAGAATACACTGTGCATGGATAGAAAAGTGCAGTTGACTTTTTGCACAAGTATCATGACTAAATACTGTTCAAAACCAAAGAAGTGTATAATAGAAAAAAGTTTCTTTCAATGATGTCAAACATGGAAGTGTCCTCACTTGGGGACTTTCCAGTTTCCATCCTATGATTATATTGTTGAGTAGAAGGATTTTGGCTGTACAATATTTTTAAGGTTGGCATCATAATACTTTGTAATTGACAAAGAAGCCACATTTACAATGAATTGGTATTTCAATATGCAATGTTTTGTTTTACTGAACCGATGATGCAAAGTAACTACTAAGATACTTTTTTTTTTGTATTGATGTACAAAAAAAAAAGTTGGGTCAACCTTGGTGCAACTGATAAAGTTGTTGTCATGTGACTGTAAGGTCACAGGTTCAAGTCCTGGAAACAACCTCTTGTGTAAAAACAGGGTAAGGCTGCGTACAATACACCAAATGGTGGGACCCCTTCCCGGACCCTGCGTATGCGGGAGCTTTAGTGAACCGGGTTGCCCTTTTTTCAGTTCATACATGTCTCAGTACTTTTAATAATCCTGCTGCTATTGATGAGTGATCAAGTTTCTGAAGTTTGTATAATGAAATTCTCTCTCAATCATACTGTTCATGTAATATCATTTGTATTGATGATTTCTGATAATGGCACACACAATTGCGTTTTTGCTAATAAGCTTTTTAAATGTTGTCAGGTTTGTTCAAGTCCTTTGATTCTATGTATTCATCGAAGCAGTCAATGAAAGTAGACCTGTTTCCTTTTGATATATAAGTAAGCAGTTAACATGGTTTTGTCACAAGAAAGTGCCGATCACAACGTTTCTTCTGATAAAGTACAGCAGCAAGTGAGTCCACAGAGGGAGATTGCATTGTCACAAGGGATTGATGATGTAGCTAAAAATGAAGTGTCCGATTCTGATGCTATGGCTTGTGACTTGGTATCGTCACACTCTTCACCGCCCGAGCAACATTCACAGAGCCCCAAGACTCCTTCGACTGAATTGCCTCCGATGCAATCTGGTCAAGACAGACCCTCCATAATACGTGAAAAGGTCACAAAAGATGGCTATAAATGGCGAAAGTATGGCCAGAAAAACGTTAAGGGGAGTGAATTTAAAAGGAGTTACTACAAATGTACTTATTCAGACTGCCCTGCAAGAAAACAATTTCAGATATCACACGATGGAAACTACGAAGATTGCAGTTACATCGGTCAGCATAATCATCCCAAACCTGAATCGAACACCGTACCACCCGTCGATCATGTTCTTCCTGTGGTTGAAAAGGGACCACACCAATCCTCTTTTGCTGACGTGGAAGGTCAAGGTGAGAAGTAAACGTTGTTAGTATTTTAGTTTTCGTCCTTGCATGAAAAAACTCTTAATATATTTTAGTGTATGGTGCATGCAGAAAATTCATCTGTTGAGTATGAATCTGTGCCTCGACAGATCACACCTTTGCGTTTCCATCCACCTTCAAAAATTTCACGAACTGACGAGTCAAAGCGGCTGTACGTTATTTGACCATTTTCTAGAACTGCTGTAGTTGATATATGCGATATCTAACATTTAATTTACTTTACAATATGATATCAAACAGGAAGAAAGACAATAGTAACAACGATGCGACTGGAGCTGATGTGTCAACTGGTGAATCTCGCGTTATTGTTCGAACTACAAGTGAGTCTGGAATTGTAAATGATGGGTATCGCTGGCGCAAATACGGTCAGAAAATGGTTAAAGGCAACACAAATCCAAGGTATACACTAGCTTTTATTATGAATTGGTACATCTTGGATCCTTTCAAGATGCATTATTTTATCTCTCTTTCTCTATGTGCTCACAAATTCATGAAACGATTTAAACTAATTTATTGCATTTTCTCTCCAATCTTCCAGAAATTACTACCGATGCTCGAGTCCCGGATGCCCCGTCAAAAAGCACGTTGAAAAGTCCTCTCAAAACACAACAACTGTCATAACTACCTACGAGGGTCAACATGATCATGTACCTCCCACTGGAAGGGGTGTCCCTGAAAATACACCTACAAAATTGACTCCAATTCGAGCGACCATCCTTCCTAACCAGGGTCTTGAGAGTGAAATAAAAGAGGAAGAGCAACAAAATGAAGATCCTAGTACGAAAGAAGATTCTATCAGCGATGCTATGATACGTGATTCAAGTTTGAAAGTTCCATGCAGATTAAGTGAACATGATACTCCTAGTACAACATCTGTTGCAGAACCTGCCCAAAGCTGAATTGCAATGTTTTCTAACGATGCAGCTAGTTACCAAAGATTATAAATAGTTGGAAGTCACGTAGGTTATACTTATATATTATGGTATCAAGATTGCTGTTCTCATTCCTATTCTAACCTTCTCTTTTCCCTTTTTCTAGCTCATTTTTAGTTGTCTGTTCCAGGTTGACTAAATATGTTAATCACGATTATTTACTATATTGGATGCAAATTTTCGTACACATGTATCTAAAATATTGTGATTCTTGTTTTGTGGCTGGTGATGCTTTTAAGTTATCTCTGATTCTTGTTTTGCTTCATTCTGTGAGGTTATTTTCTATGCCCAATTGATTTCTGAGTCTTGGAAGAATATAGAAACATGATACTGAAAAAGACATGATATAGAAACTAATGTAAGAAAAAGACACTGCTATTTTGTGTATGTTATAAACCTTGAGTTTAGGTGGTTTATATTGCTGCTAAACTGATACTGGCATACGCTGTTCTAGACTTCTAGTACATTGAAAAATGCATTGGTGTGTACTTTGGAGGTTAACAGAAATTCTGGGGCCCATTAAATTCACAGCAATGTTTTAAAAATCGGATCAGAGTGAGACATCTGAGTCATGGTTCAATCGCTTGAACTGAATAACAAATAAATGAAAAGTATATAAAAACTACTTTTTCTTCTTTTTAAAATAAATGAACCACGGTTCAATCTGGTTCTGACAAACTTTAAACCGACCATGGTTGAACCAATTAGCTAACTGACTGGTTTCTGGTTCATTGAACCAACCGGCCTGGTTCTGAAAACATTGGTTTACATTAATGGTGCAATCAGTACTTTAGAGAGACAGCGTGGGACTGGGAGTGTATATAATGAGACTTTATTTTTGTCTGTTTTGGAATTTTGCCTCTTTCTATAAAATTGAATGAAAAAAGAAAGACTTACAAACTAGAGAAGACCTTCCTGAAAATAATCCGTATTTTATATCACAGTCCCAAAACATTTTAAGATAGTTGAGTAATCCGTATTTTATTATATATCATGTATGATGTATAATAGTAGTAAAAGTAAAATATGATTTTTATCCAAAAAAAAGGATGTAAAATATAGTATTTTGAAGGGGTTACATTACTATATTTATTTACAATGGACATAACATTGTTAGAGTGTGATATTCATACTTAAATCTTATATTGCTAACTGTTTATTTGCGTATGAGAATGAAATGCTTGATGACAGTATAGCACAACTGTGAAATGCAACTTTCCTCTTATTCTCAGAAAAAGATAATGATATGAAAATTTAACATTACTGATAAAGAAAAATGCTATTGCTAGCTACATTTTCCACAGAAACTTTTTGAAACACAGAAAATGGACAATTAGATTGGATCAAATGCCACATTTCTCATAAACTCCTACATAGTAATGGAACAGAACAAGAACAAGGACATGTTCTGCTTCATTCCCACTCAAACTTGGATTTGCTGCAGTTAACAAACCACACGGTCAGCACGTTGGTGACTTTTGGATAGTGACCAGACAGTCCAAATTTCAAGGCATATTTTTATTAAAAAAACGAAATACTGATTTTGAAATTTGGATCATCCAATCTCGATCCAACGGCCACCAACGAGCTGACTATGTGAATGCGTAGAATTGTTGACTGCAGCAAATCCAAATTCCTCAAACGTTCAGGAGTTACACAATTTTCAGTTCTCATTTCCAAGCACAAGAAGCAACCAAATCTCTATTCATCCAACCAAGATATAGAGCTCCATCTCTTTCTTGAAGTCTATATCTATCACTGTAGTTTTCAAGCAATTTCTTTATGGTACCATTCACCAAAGAACTCAGAGGGTAAGGAGTGAAACCAGCCATTGCAAATCTTGACCTCCACTTCCCTAACAGCTCGTGTCGTTCCACTCTCTCAACCCCTTCACAAGCTATGATGTTAACTAAATCTCTTGCCAAACAATGCTGCTCAACATTGATCCTCTCTTTATGCTCTCTCGGAAGAGTCACGTCTATCGACTCAAACATTGCTGTGTAATAGTCCATAGTTTCGAGAAAACGTGGAAAGAATGCTGCAGTGTTTGTGTTAGATTCTTGCTCAACAAGTGTCACGACTTTCGGGGATAGGCTCTTAACCAACCTTAAAAGCCTATCCCTATGATTCTGAGTGCTGACACTCTCATCAGGCATGTGATGTAGCATGAATGCGAAATTTACGGCCAGAGCTTCCCCCGGCCGAACTGCAAGGTTATGCAGTTGAACATCACAACCAGAGATAGCTGCAGCGTGAAATTCAAATGGCACCTTGAAATGATGAGCAAGCTTTGATAACCTCTTTTCAACTATATGTAGTCCACCTCCGCGGGCATAAGCTGATGTCGGATCATCAATACCTGTAATCCGGATGTGTGGTGGTCCCCCGGGCCTAGCTGCAAAAGCTTGAATCAACGAAATCCATTGGCTTCCTTGAGCAATTTGGAAATCAATTATATGAACTCTGGCTTCATTTTTCATGGCTTCGGCAATGGCTCCATTTGCAGACATGTAACCAAATTTGAAGTAAGGGCAAACCTCGTAAAGTATATTCATGTAAGAGAGAAGCTCGGCACTCTCTGGTTCTTTGCATCTTAAAGATTTGTAGATTGAACTCCCGGATGCTGACAACCGTGCAACGAGTCCTTCCAACATGTATGCTCCCAATCTTTGAATCGGTTCACCAGAAACTGACACCATCTGCCGTAATTCGTCCATCAACCATTGCGCCATTAGCAAATCATTGTCTGCAATTGCTTTGGCACATGCAGTAAGGATGTGCTTTAGATTTTTGCTCGAAATTGCTACCATTGTTTGTCTCCAACTGTCCATTTCAAGCGAAGCGAAATTGGTTCCGTTGCTGATAGCACTGTCGTAACTATCAAGATTATCAGAGTCAGGACCAAGCATTACATTTTCCAATTCTCTCAGCTTGTGTTTGAAGCCACTTAAATCTTCGGTTATGCACGATCCACTCATTGGTGAGCCATGGGTATTGTCAGGGGAATGATACTTATCAGATGGATAAGACTGAGATTCTTGCTGCGACATTGGACTATCGTTAGGCGAGAAACTAACAGTCGAAGGAGAGTTGTAAACAGCGAAACTTCCAGCTGCAGAGGACGACTCCAACGTGCAGTAATAAAGGTCAGAAGAAGTTGGAGCCGAGAATTGAGTTGCTTGGCCTCCATCATTGCTGTATAGCTGATGATTTAGATTTCGATATTGCGGCAAGCAATAGGCTTCGATTTGCTGCATTGGTTGATAGTACATACTTGAACTTCTTTGTTGCTCTGATGCTTGCATTATAGAATCAGTATCTTTCCGGCGTCTCAACTATAATTGCTACAAGTTCATTCTTTTGCACAGATTTCACATTATCTGCACTCTGCATCGAAAAATCACAAAATCAGCGCTAAAATTAACGACAACTTTCATGCTTCACACATTATAAAATACATATAAATAAAAGGACAAATTTTAATTTCAGGTCTTGAAGAAATTAAGAACTCTTGTAGATTCACTGTGCAGTTGACAATTAGTCAACTTTTCCTTCTAAATTGGAATCACATGGTAAGTCAAACATTAAATTCTCTGTTTACTTTTTTGTAATGGAGAAAGAATAAAGAAATAAGTGGAATCAAATAGTGAAAATTTCCAAGAAGCTGCACAAATGACCCTTTCTATCTGTCACTGATTTTTCTTGAGCAAAAAAATGGAAAAATAAAGAAAAATATCTAGAATTTTTCAAAATTAAACAAAAAATGGAGGAGAAGGAATAATCCAAACATAAATAGTCTCCATTAAACAAAATTCAAAAGCTAAGACACAAAAATGTACATGACCCTGTATATATTGAACAAGATGTTTAGATTTCATTTATATAAAATTATTTCAAACAAATGAAGAATTTACATCTGAATATGGAAAATTCCTCAATAAAATATTCCACAAAATACAATGTTTATAAAACACAGATTAATTGCTCAAAAAAATAAAATAAAACACAGATTAGAAAATATAAGAAAATTTTCAATTCCACTTGATTAACTCATTTCAATTTCCAAATCTAACAAGCTGAGAAGAAGAAAGCTTTGAGTGTCAGAAAGAACAGATTCACAAACCAGAGAAGCAGAAACAACATAATAAGGTTACATAGATATTCTTAGCCAACAATATGGTTAATCAAATCACCTCTTACACAATAACAAAATATTTATATTATCACAACAAAATTTTAATAAAAAGATAGGTTCACACAAAAATGCACATCACCTCAATACTAGAAATAAAACAAATCAAAATCAAATCTCTCATCATCTTATTCAATGAATTATTTAAGTTAAGTAAGAATACATAAAGATTAAAGAAAACAAAATTTACATCACAAACTGAAATGCAAAAACTAGAACTCAAAGAAGATCACAGACTATGAAACCATTTGGACAAACATTTTTAAACATATAGAAGAACAAAAAATGAAACAAAATTTACAAGGAAAATATATATGGCTTTATATTTTGAGAATATTAAGTTTTTGAGACATGAAACAAATTTCTTACATGTTTTTGAGGAAAGGAAAGAATAGTGGAGTAGCATCTAAGAGAGCATAGGGGTGAGTATAGGAAGAGAAAGCTATTATGATGAAAAATAATCTGACAGTAGCATATAGAATAATGAATGAGAAATAGCCCTTATATTGTTATAGAAACTACACAACAACCATTGTAGAATGTTACTAGAGTTAGTTAATATTATGCTAAGGGACAATATTAGTTTTATTGTAATGACATAAGTATCCCTATCAGTTATATGTTTGGTCAAATACATCCATCCATCCATACATCATTATTCACCCAAAAAATATGGAGAACAATACATTAGTTATCTACTACTCTTATAAATGTGTATCACAAATAATCACACGTGGCATGTTGATTTTCATATTAGAAGTTTGAATTCAATTTCCTTTATATGCCTTTCTTCTTATCAATTGACTTTTTCTTACCGTCTTTATTAGTCTATTTTTACCCTCAAGTCACTTTTGATAGTTGAAAAAAATACATTCATGTTTAATGTAAATTGAGCACCACTCCTAGAAGGATTACATTGATGGTTTAACAAGCTTATGCCAATTTGGTGGCTAAAGACATCAACATACATAAGCACAATCATATACCTTGAAACTTTTTTTTTTTTTTTTGGTATTTACCAACATCAATGATTACTCATTTTGTCATTTAAATGAAATTAAAATAATACCAATGAAATGTAACTGTTTTTTTTGAAACTTACCCAATCTCTGATGGTTGATATTTCGTTTTTTTTCTCCGTGTTAAACCTTCGTTTATTAGGAAAAAGACCTCGTAATAATTTAAAGTTCGACTGAAAGTTAAGTAAAGTATGACCAAAAATTGTTTCGCCATAATTTAAATTCGGGTTCTCCTAACTAATTCATCTTTGATGGAGCTCATTAATCACTTGAGTTCAATTTGATTTTTAATGGTTGATATTCTAATTTCACCAAACTAAATTCAAAATACAACTTCAAAGTATGAATTGTTTGATCCTGTCTAAATAGTCAAAATTAAGCGCGACTATATACTGCATCATTTCATTTCCTTAAACAATCTTATCGAGCCTATATATAGACCCGATATATTGTTTTTTGCTTATAAATGTGACTAAAAAAGATTATTTATATAACAATACACTTAGTTATTTACGTACTTCTCATAAATTATTTATTGTTTCTTTATTTTGATTGGTAAACAATTATAATTAAGATATTTTGTACATCAAATGTAAGTCTTTGTATTAAATGAACAAAAAAATATGTTGAACATCATATAAGTCAAACGATCCATATGTATAATATTTTATATTTTTAGGTTAAGACGTAGTGTCTAATTCCATCAATGTGATTGCTCAAAATCTGATAAGGTGATTCCCATACTTCCATCCCATCAAGACCCAACAAAGTATATGGCCTTTAATGGCTTTCTTAAAGTATATTCACCGTTCGTAGCGACTCTTTGAACTATTACTAAGAAACTAATCTTCACTTTGTTCGTTAATCATATTTAAACCTCTTAACTACGTACCCTCCAATCAGCGTGTAATGTCACACTCATGAAATGCATACATCATTAGTTTACATCAAGAAATTAGTCGTGGCTAAAACAGGGTATTATGTAACTTATGTTATTCGACTAGCGAAAATAAAAACATTGCCAACCAATTAATCTTATTCAAAGTAACAACCCAACCATAAAATTATGATATACGTGTTAAATTGGTTATGTATGTATAATTGTATATTGTACAGAAATATTATAATACCACATTGATTAAATTTGCACGTGAATCCATCATGGGAGCTGATTAATTTAAGTGGACCGATATCCAATGACGTAAGGGAAATGACATGATCAAAGTTTGTTACGATATCATAGTTATAAAAAAAATGCAAATTATGCTTATGAACTTAACTCAATTGTTAATATATGTAGAAGTTGTGGTTCGAATTCAGAACTTTTCTTTCTTCATATATATAACTTGTGAGCTCCGGCCATTAGATTATTTGAAGAAAAAAAAAATGCAAATTTGTGGTGACATGTGTTATGAGAACTTTTGTTTTGAAGATTATGAAGCTCAAAGCTTGCAGTAATGGATGTTTCTTAGTTCTTCAAAGTTCAAGCTGTACATGTTAACTTTTTTAATGAATATGTGTGAAAACATTTAATAAATAATCTAATTAGATCTTACAATGAAGTCCTCAATAATTTATAATTAGGTCTTTTAACTAAATATTTTAACGAAGTCCCTAAAATTGAAAATATTATGCATAGGTCTAAAGCTACTAAAGATTTTTAACTGAGGGAGCAAGCTAAGGTTTGTTTTGTAATACAATCTGTATCTTATAATTATGTATTATTTTACTTAACCCTTCTATTCTCAAGAGAAGATGATCTTGTATTCAGCAAAAATATAGTTAGAATATGACCAATAATGATTATTTCACCCAAAAATTAAACTCGAATTCTATAAACGATTTGTCTTAAACCTATGAAGTCCGGATACGTCGTACGAGTGTGGGTACGATACCATACGAGTACATGGATATACGAAAATTTTAAAATTTAGGATACGATACGACTGAGATACGTCAAAAATTTATACTAAAACTTATATACATATAAAATACTTGAAAAAAAGCATTGATTACCCTTCATTACTATGTAACCGTATAAATCATATTCTACTTTAATTCATATATTAGGACATCAACAAATACATCAATAAAAGAACTCAATACAAAGTTTGTTTATTGTTGATCGAATGAATTACATCTCTCTCCTTACAATCATCCAACAAAAACATAATTTTTAGTTGGTTAATCGAAAACAATTATATTGATTGAATCATATACATCTCAATTGAATTCTCACAACACAGTCTCACTATTCTACCTTTCATTTTTTTTCCAAGATATGTATCTCCAAAGTATCTTATAAGTATCTGTGTGTATTTGTCAAGTATACTACAAGTATCTAATAAAAAATATTTTTAAATTAAGATAATTAATTTAATACTCCGTAGATACGTATCCGTAGATATCTAATACTAATGTATCTGATACGAGTTAGTAGGTCTCTATATTTGAAGTATCAGGCTTTCATAGTCTTAAACCCATTGATAATTTATGTTTTTGTTCTTAAGTTATCTAATCCCCATATAGTAATTTAATTATATATATCAGCCATCAGGAAAGGGTAGAGTTGAAAAGATGGATTCATATATGATCATATAGTACGAGATAATGACCCACACGGTTGAGTCATAGCCGAGAAGAGTGAGTTAACCTTACAATAAAGGCAAGGCACCAATGATGTAACAAGTAGTGCCTTACACTTCAGCTAATAACATGCACTTTGATATATTTATTTTTATATAGTTTAGTTTGCTTGATGTGATTCTCCCATATAATAATCCATTGAACTTATCTCTAAACTATCATCTTAGAATCTCTAAAGTGTTAAAATAATCATGATTTCATATCCTAATCCCTCCAATTAAAGATATATAATCATAATGATATAGTCTAAGGAAAGTTACCTCACATCATTGAAGAGTGCACATTCTTGGAGGCTATCTTTCATAATTCCATTTTCTACTTATTACTAACATAAAAAAGGTAATTAGTGAAGTATCTCAACCATTTTGTTAATTGGGTTTTGATGATGTCAAACAATAAGATTATTTTAGTGGGTTATATGTAAATGTAATTAGTCTCAACCATGCATCTTTACAATATTCATTTTTTAATGCAACATGAAGATTATTTATAATTTTGTATTCAAGGAAGGACCTAATGCACATTAGAATAATAGGAATATTTTGACTATAAGTTAAGGGTTTAGGAAATATGGATCAACTTTTTAAAAAGACATAATTCAATAAATTAAATAATGTACTTTGTTCTGGGTAATTGGCCTTGAATTCAAATTATTTCATGATTCGAATCCCACATTTAAATTAAAATAACTATATCATATGAAAAAATATATATAAAGACAAATAAAAGAGCTACCCATGACTGATTTTTTGTTCTCTTATTTGTTTTTGTCCACTTGCTTTATACGCATGCTCTTATAAGATTTCTAGATAGATCATGTTCTTTTAATTAGAATGAAATGTTGAAAAATCAACGGTATACAAAAAATACCCAATTCTTTTCTCTAGAAACTCATGAACCATATGAATGAATAACACATGAGATTTTTTTGTTGTTATTGGCCTATTTTAATTATGTGAAGCCAAGTGTTAAAGTTTTATACGTGCATTCTTATAAATGATGAAGTTCCCTTGCTAAAGCATATTTTGATGTGATTTATGAGCTCGTTTTACTCCTTAAAAATGCTTGTGGAATCAAATGTGCCAATGAATTAAACTAAAAAGGAAGATAAAAGAACATTGGTAATACTTTGTCCTCTTCAAAGTGAGGTACATCATGGCCCACAACTTTACCTAAAATTTACCCTTTTTTGTCGATTGCTCCAATTTGGAGTTTTGTGCTTATTCTTGTGTGCACAAGTGGATTTTGTCGAAGATTTTCGAATAAAGAAAAAGAAATATTATATGCTATGGTGCTTGTATTTTAAGCTTCAACCTCAAATGAAGATAACCTAATTTATATTTGCCTCCGTAGATGTATCTGAGTCCTAGTTGGACAAGAAAACGACCTATAATTAAGATGAAAGTGACATATACATTTTCACCATCATTGATTGTTTGTATTCCAACTTGATTTAACCCCACATCGAACATTGATGTTGTGTCACCAATTGATGTTTAACATAATTCTTGTCTTTTATTTTTTGAAGGAAACCTAATTCTTGTCTTAGAATAGACCAAAATGCTGAATATCATTAATTGGATTAAAACTTACAAGCATGCAATAATTTCTATGTTTCAATCGAAAAGCAATTTTTGGAAGCCATGTTTTAATGAAATTTCAAAATTAAAAATAATACATGTTAATAAACTATGAAAAGTGATAACAAATGTCACTAGAACATTGTTTAAGGATAAAAAAAAATTGTATAGAAATTACTATGTTTTTAGATTAGATCACTCATTAACATGTCTCATAAACTATATAGATTTAATTCTCAAACTTACCGAAACAAATTACATGTCTTTTCACAAGGAATGTGGGATCAATTCAATTGCATGTCTACATGTCCCCCATACCGTAAAGCACAAAAATGAACTTGAACTCTTAGAATGAGCACGCAATACATATGCAAGATTTTATGTTTCAGATTTTTTAAAGTAAAAATTTCGAAAATTTCTAATTTGAATGAGCATGCACCATGTTAATTATAATTATATGGTAGTACTATATTGTGTTTCTTTTGTTATTTTTTTTTTGAAGGGACTTTTTAAAGACTATTTGTCAAATAATTCTTCTAATTTTAATGTTGCGACCTCAAATGTGTTGCAATGCTTTTATGAGGTAATTTCAGAGTTCGGTCTTGTATATACCTTCACGATTTGTCTTTAGTTAAAAGGTGCACCTCAATAAATTAAAGATAATACATGCTTATAAACTATGGAAAATTGGTAATAGATGTCATTATAACATTGTTTAAGGATAAAAAAAGTAATTTTTGTATAGAAAACGATGTATTTTTTTACTTTTACAAATATTTGACTTGTATTTTATAAGATGCAATTTTCTTTTGCATGTTCTTTAAACAATGTTTTTAGATTGCTCGTTAACATGACCCAAAAACTATATAGGTTTAAATTTAATCTTGAAGCTCAAAAGAACAAATTACATGTCTTTTCACAAGGAATTAACGTGGGATCGATTGCATGTCTACTTGTCCCCCATACTGGAAAGCACAAAAATGATCTTGAACTCTTAGAATGAGCATGCAATACATATGCATGATTAGATTTTTGTAAATAAAAATTTCGAAAATTTCTAATTTGAAAGCTCAATTCCCTATTCCTAACTTAAATAATTAACTATACTTTATAATCTTATCAAACACTATAAGAGGAGTTGTAGACATTGGCAGAAATCTTTATCAAATAACAAAAGGTTGTCCCTTGCATGCTTTTTGTAGGATGAAAGCTCTTGTAAGTTGCACACCTTAAAAGAGAAAACGTAGGCCTTCTTGATTGAAATGTGTCCCCTATTCCCATATTCCAAAAATGAACATGAACACCTATTTGAGTATACAATGTTTCACAATTCACACACAATAAGACACGCTCTTGTTAGCTGCTATGTGAGACTAGACTTAAACTTGGTCCAATAACATATACTCTTATGTTTCATATTAAACATCACATTTCAAATATTTATATATTTTTGTCTCGTAAAAGTAGCTCAATTTGTAGTTACCAGAAATATTATGTGTAGAGGTTAAATTTTAAACCCTAGATTCTTTACTTCACCACACTTAAATGTGTGTATCTACCATATAGACATTATAAATATTTATATATTTTTGTCTCGTAAAAATAGCTTAGTAGTTATCAGAGATATTATGTATGAGTCGGCGTTTGAACCTTAAATTTTATATTTCATCATATTTAAGTGTGTGAATCTACCCACTACACGTATAAATGACACAAATTTCAACGTATAAATTAGTATACTCAATAATTTTCTTAACTAGTGTGATAGTATTAATAGTCAGTACTACTAATAAATATGAAAATGTAAAAGGCTTATATAATGAGAGCTTGACTTTTGTGTAGTTTCTTTTGTGATCGCACCGCCCATGTAAGTGCTTTGGGGAGAAAGATTAGATGCAATGTTCTGTCCTTTTTATCCACATAATTTGTCCTATTCCTATCATCAATTACCAAAGTTTCTACTTTTATACATTTTAATTGTTCAACTACATGTTTTGTTTTGCATTTTGGCCAACATATGGGTCCCTTTTATCACATGTGCCCCATCTTTAGTTTGGAACAAATTCTTTACTCATATTTTAGGCTATACATTTTATTTTACATTGTTATTTGTTCATCTCACGCGGCAAATGCAAATTGGAGAGTGTGTATGTAGTGGAGTTTACACTTGTTTAGGTTCTAACTCTAATATTGGGATGATAAACTTTGCTTTTTTCAATTTCCGAATCATCCAACTTTATATGTATATAGTTTACTAAATTTGCAAGTTGCTAATGCACGCGACACACACAAGAGAGGGGAAAAGTTGTGTCCATCAAACTTGATACATTTGACTTCCCAAATGCAAGTTTATGATATGGTTGACTTGGTGACCGGTGAGAGAGTTAAGAAGTGGAGTGATACGGAGGTCGTGACGATATTCACATGTACTATAATACTAACAATATTAACATAAAAGTAAGTTTTGTGAGAAAATATTACACATCAAAGGTTTACATCTCAATATTATTTAGGCTTAATTGCACTTTTTGCCTCTATCTTTTGAAAACTTGCGATTTTGGCCCCCTAACTAATTAAAATACAAAACAGCCCCCTATGTATTGAATCTTTGACAATTTTGGCCCCCAAAGCCACTTTTGACTTAGTATTCGCTGACGTGGCACCCACATCTCTTAAGTGAGGTGCCAAGAGGAGGACATTCAAATTAGTTTCAAACCCATTAAACCAGGAGAAATTGTATACCAAAGTATATTTTTGTCATTCAAAATTCGAAGTATTTGGGAATTTGTAGTTGAAATATTGGACTATACCAATTTCAAGCTTAACTTGTAAATCAAGCTGTAATGAAGTCAATGTCTTCATCTCACATTTCCTACCCAATTTTCAAAGGAATACTCTTGACTAAAATAAACAATATCTTGCAAACGTGTGCAGAATCATTTTTTTTTAGGTTATAAAAATTGAAGTAAATATACATTTTATATGGTATAATAATTGATTGCGAACGTGTGTGTGTTAATCGGTTCATGTAAACTTTTTGTTCTATATGATGTCTTAATCAGAATTATGTTTGCTTATTTGATTATCGTCCATTAAGGACTTTTGACTTTCATGAAAATGCCCTGTGAATTCTAATTTCAAATTCTTAAAGTAACCATAGAAAAATTGCTCACCTCAATTATATTCTATTTGACTCATGTAGCGGGTTTTTTCTTTTGTCGCCATTATATTGTACAAAGTTTCCACCGTTTCTTAGTAATGATTAATCTTACTCAAGGAACCTCTAGGTTACACAAGATGAGTTTGTCCCTCTCAATCAGATTTTGTTTTCATATGCTTAAATAGTCCAAGTCTCTTACCACTTGAATCAATCCACTGTTGATCGCATGACAAGTCTTTTGAATTTTGGATCCTATAATGTTGAAGGATTAAACCATAAAAGTCAATAAAATAAAATGGGATAAATATTAAAATAAATGTATGCCTTTGAGCTTTTCCTAAAGTTAAACTGTCTAAGGAATATTTTTTTTGAGGAGTTGTCTAAGGAATAATGGTGTTTAATCTCCGTTGGAATATTTGATAAACTTTTATTTACCTTTTTTCTTGTTTTGAGGGAAAATTTTATTTACCTGTCTTTGGTGGTGGCCGGGATTTGAACCCCGGACCTTACATATATTATGCATTGTCCATACCAACTGAGCTAAGCTCATTACCAAACCCTCAATTAGTTATAATATATCTATTTAAATTTTTTAGAAATAACATTCCCCTTCACCCAAAAACATGGGGGTGTTAATAGTTTCATCTAATTAATCTCTTTTCGGCTAATAAACATAAGCAATATTTATATTGATAGAACATAATTAAAAACAACAATACTTTAAATTTACAACACAATTTAAAATGATAACATAATTTGAGTTTATTCATACCGTAGGTGTTGAAAGTCTCAGTGGAGTTTGTTTAAACTCATTTATTGAATAATTGTTGCTTCAACTAAAGAGTCTAAACAAACTCTATCGACATATTTGACAGCTACAATTAGAACGAATCCAAGTAGTGTATTTGTGTAATGTTGTTGAATGATTTTCTATATATAATAATTATTTTTGCTTATGTTTGTCAAATTAAAGGTTGTTTTTCACAACGATATTCATAGGCATATTGGAAGCTACGCCCCGAATGCAGTTAATGAGTTATCTCCTAAATATAGTGCATGAGTTATCTCCCAAACCAATCTGTTCGTTACTCTTGAACACCGAATTTCGAGAGGCTGTGAGAAATCGGGGGAGTGTAGAAGAGCAATTTTCTCACTTCTAGTGTATTGAGACCCAATTCTATATTTTCTTTTACAACTGGACCATTTATATTTTTGGTACAAAGTGGGCCATTTCTTTTAGGGTTTTACTTTTCCCACTCTGCTGCCTTCTCGCGCGCCCTGCAAAAAATCCAAAAATACCCCTGGTCCGGATTTCGTTTTCCGAACCATATTGTTAGTGTTTCTGGAAAATAAAATCCGGACATATACGATATGAATATTTTGTGTCTTTCTTTGATGTCAAGGGTCTTTGTTGACCGTTATACGACCCCCGCATAAGCTGCAATGCAATTGCAGGGTATGAGTGGTCAACAATGACCATGACACCACAAACACTCCTAAAACCTACCTAAAAAACTAAAATGAATTGAAGAAAATGTAAGAAAGGAGGCGAAGAAGAATGAAGGAAAATGTTGAAGATCCAAGCCTTTTTTATAGCCTTAAATAAGTCATAGGTCTTAATTACAGTCAAATAAAACGTGTTCCACATTCAAAACCGTCAAAAAATGCATTCAAACTCCACTAATCGGCCTAACCTTTGGTGAAACGTCACCGACGAAGATGTTACTGAGTGTGTCCGGATTTTATAATCCGGAATGCATGAAGATGTTCTGGACTATAAAGTCCGAACTGCACCAGACCCTTTATTTGGATTGTTTTCGTTGCGAATGCCTTGGAAAAAAATAGAACAAAGGTACATAACATAAATAGAAGCAACATAAGACAAATTAACAGTTAAAAAAACCATAATAACAAAAATGTTGAACCATAATAATTAAATGAGTTATTGTGAAACTCTTTGATTATTACCATAAACCGGTGACACTAAATTTCACACACAATGCCATTCTTTCTTCTAGACTGATCGACGATCATCCATTGGCGCTCTAACACAAACTATTTTTTGTTTTCTCTTCCAAGATTTCACCCTTCTCTTTAATTTATCTTACCAACATCGAACCTAATGCAATCATATTTTCATGAGAGTGGAGATTGGAATATTTAGGTGAAGATGAGAGATCAGCTATTCAACTCCTGGATCACGCATCTCTGGTGATAAAAGGGACATGTCTCTCAAAGCTTCTTGAGAATGAAGTCCAACAAGATGAAGAGTTATGGAGCCAAGATGTTCTTAAAGAGGAAAAGCGAAGACGATTAGCTAAGAAGAATAAAAAGAAGAATCTTTTTTATCATTTTGGTCATCATTCGTCAGTTGGTAATTGGTTGTGGTACGCGACAGTCGTCGATTAATAATTGGCAGTGGCCAGTGGCACACAATGTGTCCAAGTTTCTAATTGGTTGTGAAATGCAGTGGTTGGTATAAAGATTAATTCAAAGTGAGAGAAGAGTTGAGGGAAGGATATGGTGCAGCAAGATCTAGCTGTAAACTCACTTACCCATAGCGGGAGAGCTATCAAACTCTCCCACCCTAGAATGGGCATAAATGTACTACATGCTAATAATATTGAATACTTATTGAAAAGTCTAATATAGCTTCCAAGACGAGTTCTTCGATGGACCACCTTCTTAAGTGATCCACCATGGATCAATACTTAAAATCATCAGAAATTATAACGACGATCAATAATGATACTATTCAAAAATAAAAAAAAACTCATGACATTTTCATATATTCATGGCTAAAACGATGACTTGGTTGATGTCGTTTCAATACGAACTACATAATTATTTTTCGTTGTTTTGATTAAAATTGTTTCAATTTAGTCATTATTTTAATCATAAAAATGAGGAGAACCATGTACCAAAAAAGAAAAAGAAATTAGGAGAACCATTAACATTTAAAACCAAAAAACGGACGTCCATAGTGGATCAATTATGAAGGTGAGTCCATATTAGACTTTATCCTCTTCCAATTTTCAGGCACTTGATAAGTTGTAGTTTATGTCGTTTTTAGCATTCAAAATCAATAAGGTTTTGTTAGTTTGTATCCTAGTTTAGAGCTCTTTTACTACAAATAATTTGGTTTTTATTTTCAAGACAAATAACGAAGAAATGAGAGCATTTGGCTGAGGTAGGAGCAAAGAAATTGAAGAAAAGCAAGAAAAATGAATAGCTGGAAAAACACATATGGTCCATGCTGACCCATGTGCAATATTTTGATCATAACTTAAGTTGCAGATGTCCAAATGGAGTCAAATGAAAGGCAAATGAAAAATAATATCCATATCTACAACTTTCGTGCAGACACCTAAACTCAACTCAAAACAGAAAGGGGTGGAAAAGTTGGTGGAAAAAATGCACCGCCTGGCTTTGAAAATGCACGAACCGTGCGTTTCTCCCTGGAAGCAAACCGTGCGTTTTCCCTACAGGCCCTGCATTTTTAACACTTGGAAGCTGAAAAGTGCACGGACTGCTTTTACTGTCAGTTAGAGCAGTTACGAAACTCTTTGGTTTTCCCATTTTAAAGCTTGTAAATCCGAGTTTAATGTCTTGTCTTGAGGTTTTAGGCTATAAACAGGTCCTCCATTAGACTTGTAATCATCTTGGAATGCTTGTAACTTGACTCTAGAGAAATCAAAAGTTTTACATTTGTTTTAAGTTCATTTGCTTTAATATTTCTGCACTTTTACATTATTGCTCTTTACTTTCTTGTTATTTATATTTCTGCAAATTTATATTCCAGGAATTTTTATTAAGTCATTTACAATTATGCAATTTACTTCCATGTCTTTTTATTTCAATCTTTGGTCTACAATGATCACGAGTGAGTGGACCTTCTAATCTTGGGATTTTTGGAATAGTCTAATGACTGAACCCTATTCAAACGAAGTCTAGATATCTAATTTATTTAAATTCTATTTTCTAATCTAATCTTATCGTTTTAAACTCAGTAACAAGTATTAAACGAAGTACCATACGGAGAACTTTAATAGTTGTTACTTCATCATCTCAAATATCAAACGAAGAAGTTTGATATTGGAACAAATGAGATTAGACAAGACAACACAAAACTTGATGGGAACACCCAAGATGAATAGTTTTGTGAAGTCTTGAGGCAAAAAGATTCGCGCTTATAGGGTCTCAATAACAACCGACCAGGCTTAGTTGTTATTGAGATAAATTTATATATTTCGATCAGAAAACCTGAATTGCTTTTAAAAAAGAATTTATGATAAAACTTGAATTGTTATAGAGAAATAGATTTGGCATGTTTATAATCCGGCATTATGATAAAACAAATGATCCCATTACGCTTTTTTTAATCTGAGTTTTAACCAAGCAATTATAAACTCAACCAACTTAAGCTTTTCCGCTAATCAGAATTAAAAACAAGATTATTATTCATATAAACCCTCTGAGGAATGATAATCTTTTTACTACTTGATAGAACCGTATACTTGCGGATTCGTATCAACACTGTATACCCGAATGCAGAGGTAGCGATATGGAGCATCTTAGCCATCGACAAAAGTGAGATAATGCAGACTATATTCGTCGTGTCCCTATCCGATTTCATGAGTTTTACTACGTCATCCTTGCAACATTGGCAATCGAAGCACGAAATGTTTGGATCGTTATTCCAAGCATCACAATCAGGGTTGGTATAAGCAACATTTTCAGGCTTCGTCCAAATTGTTGAATTCAGATAAGTAAAACCGCAGTCGCTTGAAGGTTTGCAACAACTATTCTGCAAAAAAAATTGGAAATCCATTAGGCTTTGAATATTTACATTGATTAAGATAAAAGTCCGATATACTTCATTAAGAAGATAAAAGTCAAATATACTTCAAAATGAATATGGTCACTCTCAGTTTTAGTGCAAACATAATAAATTTTAAGAATATGATCAAATACTAGACCATAAGAGGCATTAGTAGTTTTAGGAATGTGGTCAAATACTAGAATAAATTTTTTGAAATAAGGAATGACATTGTTAGTTTTAAGTCATTATCGTTAAATAAATTGAACATATTTCTCTTCTCATTAGTATTAAATAAATATAATGATAATATCAAATTTCATTGATGGTTACTATTTACTAATAGAGAGACACACAATTTTGACATGGTTATACCCAAATATAATATCCCAAAATTCACATACCAGCAAACAAAACGCAATATGTAATGTGCCATAATTTCTATGTACAAGTTGATCATAAAAAAAAACACAAAACTCAAACGAGGAAAGAACACAAGGAAAATAGTAATTAACATAAGTTGAAAATATATTGTCTAAAGTATCTATAGTTTTCCTATCTATACTTTGAAAAATATGAAAAGCAAAGCAAAAAATTTCAACCCTAAAGATGAATCACATGCAAGCTCAAATTTTGATGACAACCCATAAAAGTAATCAACAACAAGAACATATATTTAATTAAGAAAAATTCTAACCTGAATAGGTGAGAAGTGATCAGCGTAGGATTTACGAAAATCATTACGATTTTCAGATCCGCAAAATTGTTGAGGTTGCAAACAACTCTTAATCCTATTCCAACTGTAGTTATTGTTAACCTTTTCCTGCATCCAAGCATCACCTTTGTAACGATCAACAATATTGAAGATGTTGATGTAGAATAGAGAAAAGAATGCCAAGAATAGGATAAGGAGATAGAACCCTAGAATTTTGAATGATCGAAAACAAGCACCTACGAAACCCATTAGAGAAACCCCAAAGAGGAAAATGCCGAAGAGAATAACATGTTTTTCATACGAAGCATCGCATGCTGTTTTGACTTCTTCTGTTCTCCATGCTTGTAAACCCAAATTCAATACTGGAATGGAAACCATTAGAGCTAATAAGCTAAGGACTCCGGTCAAGATATTGTTGAATTCACTATCTTCGTATTGTTTTTTTTGTTTATAATCTATTTCCTTGATACCATTGTTGGCTAGTTTGAATGCTGGTGAAATGTAACTTAGGAGACGAAAGATTGATGTGAAGAAAGAAGAAAACTGTGGAGTTTTTTCATCCATGTTTTTGTTGTTTGTTTTGTAGTATAGGTAATTCCAATTTTGAAAGAAAGCACCTATGATGCCAATTGGTATATGTTAAGACTGAAGGAAAAATGCAATTAGAGCGAAACATGAGATCACGAGAGCCAAACAAGTTTGAAGGTTTCACCATTTAAAAATTCCTTTTTTTTAGGAAACTCTATTATTATGGAGTGATATTTGGAAGTTTGTTGAGAATTTGAGGGAAGTGAAATGAAAGAGTCAAATCCCTGACTCGCTGCCAGCTACTCACTCTCTCCAACCGACTCAAATCATATCTGCTTCGTCGATAAAATCTGCCACCGGCACGAGGGCTACCCTATTGGATAATAGATATTTCAGCTACTTGATGTTTTAATTTACTCTTTTATTTATTTTTAATTGTTAAGTGGGAAGTTGTGATCAGAGTTTGAACTTCAACTCCTTCAGTTGAGTGTAAATTTCCAATGATAATTGTCATTCTATATATCGACAAAAAAAGTGTCATTTCCATATATATATTTGTCTAAAACCAAGTCAGTTAACAGCAATTCGATGAGGGCATTCAAATTAGTTTCAAACCCTTAATTATGTTACTTTTGGAAAGAAAAAAAAGTCCAAATGGTTTATAGTTCACGTTTTAGAATTATATGTTTGTTGTTGTGGACTGAATTACAGAAATTTAGTCATTTAAAGAAAAAGAGGATCACTTGTTTTAGGAATGTCTTATATTACTCTTTAGGCATAAAAGCAATCAACAACATGAACTTAAATCCAATAAAGAAAAAAAAAAATCTAACCTGAATAGGTGAGAAGTGCTCAGTGTAGAATTTTCTAAAAAAATCATGACGAAATTCAGAATGGAAATCAGCGCAAAATTATTGAGCTTGCAAACAACTCTTAATCGTATTCCAATTGTTGTTATCGTTAACTTTTTTCAACCAAGCTTCCCTGCCTTTGAAACCAACAACAGTATTGAAGATGTTGATGGAGAATATATATAAGAAAGTATGCCAAGAATAGGATAAGGAGATAGAACCCTAGAATTTCAAACGACTGACGACAAGCACCTATGAAACCCAACAAAGAGGACAATGCCGAGAAGAATAATTTGTTTTTCAAACATAATCTCGCATTCTGTGTGTGCTTGTTTGGTATTCCATATCCATAAACCAAAAGCCAACAATGAGATTGAAACAATTATAGTTCCAAAGTTCAGAATTGCAATCAAGATGTTGCTGAATTGACCCATCATGTATATCTGTCTCTCGTGATGTGATATCTATGCTATTTCTTATTGTTTGGTTTCTCGTTCATTTGTTGATGGTAGAGTTTGTCGACAGATTAAAGCCACTTTGCACTGTCGACAAATTAAAATCATTCGATCAGACACATCAACGTATGTGCTATAGATAGAGAAAATAAAATAAAATCTTTTCTAATAAGTGGAGTACTATTTTTGTTGAAATTTATGCGACAATTGTTATTTATTTAGTAAATCAGTGGTGGATAGTGTTTTATTACTCAGGGTGAAGAGATTTACTGCGTCCAACTCCACTTTTACTATCCTTTTTTCCATTGTACTATTTTATTTATTTATTTTTAATTATTAAGTGAGAAATTTTGATCGGGGTTTGAACTTCAATTCCTTCAATCAAGTGTAAATTTTAATGACAATTTTCATTCCGTCTATCGGAAAAAAAAGAGTGATATATATTTGTCTAACACCAAGTGAGTTAACAGAAACAAGAGGAGGGCATTCAAATTAGTTTCAAACCCATTAAATCAGGAGAAATTGTATACCAAGGTATACTTTTATCATTAGAAATTCGAAGTATTTGGGGATTTCTAGTTGAAATATTGACTACACAATTTCAAGCTTTGCCAACCAAGCTGGAATGAAGTCAATGTCTTTATCTCACATTTCCTACCCAATTTTCAAAGGAATACTCTTGACTAAAATAAACAATATCTTGCAAACGTGTGCAGAATCATTTTTTAGATTAAAAAAAAGTAAATATACATTTATATGGTATAATAATTGATTGTGAACATGTGTGTATGAAGAAGCCATCAATTAGTGCAAGCTTTTGGTGAGACTCCTCAGGCTAGGATTAATCGGTCCATGTAAACTTTTTGTCGTATATAATGTCTTAATCGGAATTATGTTTCTTATTTTTTGATTATTGTCCATCAAGGATTTTGACTTCCATGAAAATGTCCAGTGAATTCTAATTTCAAATTCTTAAAGTAATGTTGAGGGAAAAATTGCCCACATCAACTATATTCTATTTGACTCAAGTTGCAGGTCATTTAAATTTTTGTTCCAGTAATATTGGAGAATTAAACCACTAAAAGTCAACAAAACAAAGTCTCATATTAGGGTAAGAGAGTTTGATAGATCTCCCACCCTAAATGAGTTGAAATTTTTTTAACCCTTGGATTGTGAAACTCTATAGTTATTATCATACCCATGATGATACCAAATATTTCAAGGTCTTGTTAACGAGTGTCTCCAAAAACTCTTTAAACATTCTAAATTAAATAATTCTTTCATAAAAATGTCAAAATTTTCAATTTTCAATGCACTTTATACACAAATTTTCACAAAAAATTATCATTGAAAGTCCTTAACTAGTGCCACCATTTAACATTTCACAATATTGTATGCTATACATAAGGTTTTAAACATTAAATTCTCAAAATTATTGCATCAAAACATTGTGAAAAATAATCCAAACGTGGTTTTGAGGTACAAAGCCTGAGATAACGATGGCATCAACCTGAATCTTTGTCATGCAGTTTTTTTTTTGGAAAAAGCTAAAAGGAAATTTAGTAAATTTCCAAGAATCTCGTTTCGTTTCAGTAAGTTTATCATCTCATGTTTGTAGCTCAATTGGTATAGCAATGTTGGTGAATCCTGAGGTAGCAGGTTCGAAATTTTGTGACACTCTCATCCTAGAAGGTTCCAACTGAGCTTTTCCATTCTCTCAAAATGAGAAAAATATCAAAAGAAATTTATCTTTGAGCTTTTCCTCCCTTTTGAAGTAACATTGGTTTAGTTATAGGAATAATACCGGATGAAAAAGCTATCTTATATTGCATGGCATGATAATTCCAAGTTAGAAAAAACTATAGACTAATTGGATAATACCGGTTAAATATTAATTTTAATATATATATATATATATATATATATATATATATATATATATATATTTTTTTATTTATTA
>Ga0315913_1000932_pt1 | contig 29641 bp, 16 predicted proteins | sample MpolsnodulesMG_FD_207736 | JGI IMG/M metagenome (GOLD analysis project Ga0315913, IMG submission 207736) | Medicago polymorpha root nodule microbial communities from Los Angeles, California, United States - small nodules | ecosystem: Host-associated > Plants > Roots > Nodule | place: USA...
ATCTCCCGAAAACTTATTATCTTATTATTTTATCGAGTTTTTCAATTTTTTACATTGGCCCAAGTCGGGACCGGACAAATTTATTATTTTAGAGAATTTATTAATTTACCGAGTATTAATTTAAAGAGTTTTTACTATAGTTGGTGAATTTTTTTTTTTTTTTTTACATCAATCATCATGTAAGAAGCAATATTACTTAGTAGCATAGATCAAAGGTTTAGTAAGTACATGCTACCACTTATAATACAAGTGTAAGATATAGTTGTCACATTCATGTTTACATTCTAGAAAACTATAAATTATAAGGATCGATCTTAGAATATGATTCTCATATAATAAAGACATCATCCATAATAAGAGTGAAAGTCGTAATCATCTGAATCCCAAGATTGAAAAACAGAGGATTATAACTTATAGCTTCTATCGTGTTGGATAAAGGTATGTCGTTTAATATCTTTATTATATAAGAATTGTAGATTGTAAGATCCTTATAATTGATAGTTTTCTTGAAAGTAGACATAACTTCCATGTGGTATCCGAATTATAGGTTATAAACTTATGTGATTCTCCATGAATGTTAATCTTCTCTCAAACTTATTATGGATTCTAATCGTATGTTTAGGGATTTTAAGCTCCCGCTGCATTACGGGTATGTATACTCATTATTGAATTTGCATTTTGAAATCTGCGTATGTATACTTATTAATGTCGTGTGGCTATATAGTGTATAAAAGCCATGAGATTCATGTACGTGTTTGATTCAACCTTTAAGAATGCATGAATTGATTAAAAAATAATACAATAATATGAAAGAATCGACAATATAATTGATCTTAATGCATGTTAATCAGTGTATTTTGTTCCTTTTGTGGAATGAATGAAGCGTACATGATTCGCTAGTATACATAGATATGATGATAGATACATATGTCATTTCGTGACATATCCTCATTCATGATATTTCTAAATAAAGGCAGTGTTCTCAATTTTGTTTCGAAGAAACATGGAATGAAAAGCAGCGTACTCTTTATTTATTGTGCCATGGAGCGTCAGTTTGATTTCACGATAGAATAACGACATGATATACGAACATGATTAACATTAATCATATTATATGTTTGAATAACAAAAAGGTATCATTATAATTAAATAAATAAAAAATTCATAATTAATTAAAGAGTTTTGCTACAAGACACTATTTATGAAGGTGTAGTAAGTTATCCTATAGGTATTTGCTAAAAGACACCTTTATGTGTGTCTTCTAGCAAAACTCTTAATTAAATATTGTAAAAATGACATGTAATTAATTATAATAACAAATATATGATATCATTATTTTAAAAATGATATAATATCATGATAATAAATAAGGAATGATCTTATAATCTCATCAAGATAGTTTCTAACTCATGATCAAAATTACAAAGGAAAGACAAGATATGATAGGAAAATGATTTATTTTATCATATCTCTTTGGTACATCAAACATGATATTTAAACAGGATATAACTAATATATCATATCATGACAATCAAATGGGTCTGAAGGTTAATAAAGTGATTGCGAAGAGTTACGTTCCTCTCCATTTAAGATCTTTTCCATTTCTTATATTTGAAGAGATAAGAATACAATAAAACTTTTAAGAAAAAGCAATTACCCCCCTATATTTGAGAAAAGACAATCCCCTGAAATTGTTAAACATTAAGCAAAAAAACACATATGTCAGTCAACATGACGTGGTCGTTGACTGTCTACGTGACACTGCCACGTTGTCTGACATATCATGCCACATCATAGGTGGTAATTGTTTTTTTTTTTCCAATTTTTTTCGCACCTATGAGCAAATATCCCCGTCAAATTTCACACTCGTGTGCAAAATATCTCTTCAAATTGACAAAAATTAAACAAATTAGTTCATGCGACAAACAATTTTTCTTGTGCTTTAATGGATTTAGCGTAAGGATTTGATCCTTACGAGTATCAATAAATTAGAGAGAAATGTTATGGATTGTATTGAATGTAGTTAGAGGAATGACACTTGAAAGGAAAATATTGTGTCACATGTTATGGTTAGTAGCATGACTTACCAATAAGCATTACTTTCTTAAATTTTCCATCATCGGCACCAACAAGCACTCTTTTCTTAGATTAGCCACATCATGTTGACTAACGGATGAGGTAAATTGATTAGCTTCTGCAAGATTTTACAATTTCAAGAGAGTATTTGTCTATTTACTCGTTTGAAATGTATTAGTAATTTATTTTATGTTGTTTGATTTTCAGAAATTGAGTCCCAACTCAATATGGCACACTGATTTTATTCTTGAACAGACGTGGATGCTTGATGGAGCTTCCATAGAATAAAAATACAGGAATAAAGAGATTTTAGTCTTTATCTTTACAGTAGAGAGTAGACTAGATAGTTACCTAACATGAAAAAGATGCCCTCCGAATTAAAAGGTAATAAAGAAGCCTTAGAACCTGTTAAGAAAAACTTAAGAAAGAAACTATACATCATATGTTCTACAATGTCAATTACCTTCTCTTTAACCCTAGAAGTATCCAAAAGTACGAGATCTCTTTTAATTTAATTAGATGTTCCACACCCAATCAACTCTTAAGATTAATCTCTGGTTGTTCGTAGAAAATTTACCACTTATCATAGAGTTCCCTATATCCACTAAATTGAACGGCAGAGAACCAGTTTCCCCAAATCCATCTAGACAAAATATATTCTTCTAATTATTGTGGCCCTGTTTACTCAAATGGGAAAATAATGGACTGTCTAACCGTCACAGTTGCAATCAATACTCTTGAGGATAAACTTTGAAGGATAGATATTAATTTGGTGAATATATAACTTGAGCCGTCTAATTTAACATAACAATGCAGATTACTCCAACTATATGACTGCATGAATATTTGTATGCATGCAATCTAGATCCTCAAAGTGTCAGCATCAAAACAATAAGGAATCTATTTTCTCAAATTCCTTTATATTATCTCTCTGACTCTCTCTGTTTATATTTATTTGTTCAAGTCCAAAAATAACGAGTAGTCACTATTCAAATTAATTATTTATTAGCTAGATGAAAGTTAGATACTCATATTTCAGATTCAAAACTCTAATGTGTTATTTGTGTCCTAAAATCATTTCATAATATCTTAATTTCATTTTCAACCTATCAACAATCACATATTTGTTTTTTTTCCCATCCAACACAAGATAAGTATCGTTACCTCCCACCTCACACAAATCACAATTTCCCCAATCTTTCAGTTCAACCCCCAAAAATTATCTCCTTCTCCAACATCACCATGGTCCCTAAACCCATCATAATAACAAGTAAGCAACCACCCACAACTTCTACCCCTCCATTCAACATCTCATCCATCAAAACCAAAGAAAAACCCCAAACATCACAGTCCCAAACACTTAAAACCACCACCACCACTACACCCCCCACAAAAACTCTTTCTACACCCCCCACCATCACCACCACCCATAACCTCAAAAAACCACAAACATCATCATCACTCCCAGCACTACTATTCAACACATTCGATGACATCATCAACACCTTCATAGACCCACCAATAAAACCATCCGTAGATCCAAGACATGTTTTGTCTCAAAACTTTGCACCAGTCCTAGACGAACTCCCTCCAACACAATGCGAAATCATCAAAGGCACACTCCCACCGTCACTTAACGGCGCTTACATAAGAAACGGACCAAACCCACAGTTCCTTCCACGTGGACCGTACCACCTCTTCGACGGTGACGGCATGCTTCACGCCATTACAATCTCAAACGGAAAAGCCACACTCTGTAGCCGTTATGTTCAAACTTACAAATACAAAATCGAAAACGAAGCTGGTTACCAACTTATCCCAAACGTGTTTTCTGGTTTCAACTCGCTTATAGCTTCAGCTGCACGTGGCTCCGTCACCGCGGCACGTGTCATATCTGGACAATACAATCCTTCTAATGGCATTGGTTTAGCCAACACAAGTTTGGCTCTATTTGGTAACAAACTTTTTGCTTTAGGAGAATCAGATCTTCCTTATGAAATCAATCTTACAGCAAATGGTGATATTCAAACAATTGGCCGTTATGATTTTAACGGCAAACTCTCCATGAGTATGACTGCACATCCTAAAATTGACGGCGACACAGGTGAAACTTTTGCTTTCCGTTATGGTCCTATGCCGCCATTTTTAACCTACTTCCGTTTTGATGCAAATGGTGTTAAACATAACGATGTTCCGGTTTTCTCCATGACAAGACCTTCTTTTCTTCATGATTTCGCCATTACTAAAAAATACGCTGTGTTTACGGATATTCAGCTTGGAATGAATCCTCTTGACATGATTTCCGGTGGTTCTCCAGTAGGTTCCGATCCTTCAAAAGTTTCAAGGATCGGAATTATACCTCGTTATGCTAATGATGAGTCAAAGATGAAATGGTTTGATGTGCCAGGGTTTAATATTATGCACGCGATAAACGCGTGGGATGGGGAAGATGATGAAGAAACTGTGACACTAATTGCTCCGAATGTTCTCTCCATCGAGCACACAATGGAGAGGCTTGAGCTAGTTCATGCAATGATTGAGAAAGTGAAGATAAATATTAAAACTGGGATTGTATCCAGACAACCATTATCAGCGCGAAACCTAGATTTCGCGGTGATAAATGGTGATTATATGGGGAAGAAGAATAGGTTTGTTTATGCAGCGATTGGGAATCCAATGCCAAAGATTTCTGGGGTGGTGAAGATTGATGTGTTGAAAGGGGAGGAAATTGGATGTAGGTTGTATGGAGAGGGTTGTTATGGTGGTGAGCCGTTTTTTGTGGCGAAGGAGGATGGTGAAGAAGAGGATGATGGTTATTTAGTGAGTTATGTGCATGATGAGAAGAAGAGTGAGTCAATGTTTATGGTGATGGATGCAAAGTCGCCGGAGTTTGAGATTGTGGCGGAGGTGAAGTTGCCGAGGAGGGTGCCGTATGGTTTTCATGGATTGTTTGTGAAAGAGAGTGACATCACCAAGTTGTCGGTGTCGTAGAGATGAAGACATACGTTTTTTTGTCTCTGTTCTAAGACACAATTATTGATGTTTATACGGTAAACAATTACAGAAAGAAATGGGGTATGAAAAATTGTAGATACTGTAATTTTCCACTTATATACAGTAAGGTAGAGTGTTGTATATTTAACCGTTTGGTTTGTAGTATAAATGTAGTTAAGTAGTAGCATTTGATACGGCTATATCTTGTAAATCCCTACGTTTCAAAAGTTTAAAAATTTTATACACAGATTATTAGTGAAAAAACATGATATTTTACTAAACTAACTTATTTAACCTTTTTTTAAGGGTAAACTTACTTGTTTTGAGGCTAAATTTTAATTTCTTTTTACTGCCTAATTGATTGAGATTAGGAATTTTGTTGTTGTTTATGTTGGTGGGGTTCATGTAGACGTGAAGGGAGGAAAAGGCATGAGGGAAACAGATGCAGATTCGGTGTTGTAAAAAACAACACAGTTTTTATTTTAGCCATTGGATGAGTTTGACAAAATTACAATAGTACCATCCAATTAAGATCTAAGGGCTATAAATCGAAACTGTGTTGTTTCACTACAGCAGGGAATCCGAGTCCGAGGGAAACTGGGAAAGCTAACCATAGCAGGACAGGAGATATTTTGGGTGGCGGGACCCAGAGAGTTTTGAGGACTATAATTTTGACAATACATGTAGGCTCCATTCCATATGTCAAATACTCACGTTTTACCTATGCAACAAGCAATTTAGCTTTTATTAAAAAATGAGTAAAAAAAATAGTAGCAAGTTTACTCTGTAACTTCAATTTATGAACATTAGAGTAATTGTTATACTGAGGTGTCGCATATAGTCTAGACTCTACAGGGGAATTGATCCTCTCAATTATTTGTTTCTCATGTTTTTATGTGTTGACAATCTCACTATTAAATATAGAAACATTTGTTAGCATTTTCTAAAAAATGAGAGTGAAAAGTTCGATGATGAGATTGTTAACACATGAGAGATATGAAAGAAAAACAATTGAAATTGTTAACATTTGTTATGTCAATATTTAAGTAAAAGTTGACTGCTAAGACTATGGTTTGATTGATGGATGTTATTCACCAAAAACAAGATAAAACAATAAGTTGAATTTTGATGCACCAAGTGTATGTAGTTGTCCTCAAATTGACACTGATTGGATCACAGGCAGTTGTGATCACGCTCACGAGTAATACCAATGAGTTTCTACTTACCAAGAGTGACCAATAGTTGTTCAAATTTCGAATAATTTTCAAATGTTCGTCCATCGTAGAGCATATACAACGCTTCCCGACCCTAAAAATCATCCAACATTTGCACTAAATTTTTTAATGTCTTTACAGTGAACAAATATTCATTATATTCAAAATTTCGAAGCATTCTAGTATATCTTAACAATGAAACTTAAAAACATAAGCTTAATTTCACTTTATCAAAAGCTAAATTGCTCAGGATTGTGCAAAACTAGTGTATCAAGTTTTAGTTATGTGAATAAGGTCCCTGTAGTATACTCTGTAATCAAATATAGAATCTGTTCATTAAATTAGAGATTAAAAAAGCTTATTGTATTATGAAAAAAGTTTAAAGAAGTTTCACTTAAAATAATTTATCATCATTCCATCAAGGTAATTTGAATACTGGATAAGTTTTCAAAATCAGTTGCTCCTTATTTAACATGGTAAATAGCATTGTAGTCATCTTTTAAAAGCATAAGTTGCTAGTAACTTTAAAAATAAATTCAGTAGCATATTTGATGTATAAGATATGAGTATTAAACTATGTTTACAACTTCCAGAAGTTTGTCCTTTCCAATTGGTTATCCAAGAACAATCTCTGTAGTAGTAAGTAATGACAGTTAATTAGTCTAAAGAATGCTATAGGAAAAGTTAATAGCTAACTGTTCTTGTCAATATGATGAAACAGATCCCTTTCTTTTGCATGTTAGTATTTTGATGCATTCTTCACTTCCAAAGGCTTAGGGGTACCAGAAAAACTAAACCACTGAGGCAGAACATGGTGACATCAAGTAGCATAATAGTATAGAATATGTCAGTTTCCTAGAAAGAGTACTTGTTTTGTTTGTGCTGTGCAACTTGTGGAGGAATCCAATTTAGTAGTGAGCTTCACGAGAAGTAAATTCACTGGGAATCAACCAATCAGGCTGCATCTTCAGCTCCAGTCATCTTCATGTCAAAAACCTCTGAAATGTAAAGACACAAATAAACCTTTTACAAATTGCAGATTGAGCAAAAAAACAATCTTCTCTGATTATGGCAATATAATAACACGGTCTTGAGGCTCAATGCCCGTATAATTTTCAAGTTGGGGACTTAGTTTTCACAGATCTACAACTCAAATCCGGCCATGATAATTTCTGCCAAATAGAAAGGCCAATCCAAAATCTACAAACCATTGTTATCAACAGTGGATTGCAGAAAATAGCGGAACACAATCTGCTATATGAAATGCAAATAGTGTTGCAAGCAAATAGCGGAAGCCACATAGGTTCTGTATTAAAAGGTTCACGTATGGGTACGCATATTTCCAGACAAACTTGTTACAGTAAGACCTACTGAAACGTGTATGAGTTTGGGAAACGGATCTCCCGAATATTAGGTAGCTGTCATTAAACCCGGTAAAATACTTTATGAAATGGCATCAAATTTTTTTCTATTATATAAACAGGTCATGTTATGTATCCAAAAAAAAAAGGTCATGTTTAGCACATATGCAGATTCTTCAGTTTTATTATTGTTAAAAACCCTAAAATTTTCTTTCCGCTATTGCCACTACCTCAGCTAACAGAAACTGGAATAGCAGCCACTATTGTCCTAATAGTGAAACTAGAACAGAATTGCGGTTTTCATAGCAAACTCATCAAAATCCGCTATTCTATAGTACCGCTATTTAACAACACTGCTACAAACTTTAGGGAAAATGTGTGGAGACCTTAATATGTGAGGAATTTGCAATGAATTACAGAAAGAACATTCAACAAAAAAGAATATGTATTTGATTTAATATTATCTGCATACAGTCAACTGATTCTATGTAACAAAAAGAATTCCTATATGTAAAATCAAAGTCAGCATAATTCTAAGAAATTTGGTCGTTAAAAAGATAAAACTTTAAAGAGAATATCGATGTAATCATACCAATGTTTCCAGAAAACGGTGCCTTAAACCTTCACCAGGTGTGCTTCAGCCACAGAGGAATTCAGATCTTCTCGAGACTGCGATCTCCTACTTTGCAGACGCATCTGACTTCGATGGGGAGACCAGAAGGCACCCATATTGATACTACTGCTGTCAAACTGCATCTGCCCTAAACTATTTGAGGAATAACTATGTGATACGCCACTAGATGATGGGTGCAAAGAAGACCCAGCAAGCTGGATGCCACCATTGTTATCAACAAAACCACGGCCGAGGCCAAATGGACTTCCTTGTGAACCTGCAACTGTTGGGCTTAGGGGCATCTTTATTCTTCCATCCTCTGCAGCACCGACGGTGTAAATGACATCAAAGGTCAATTCTAAAAGGATTATTGAGTACATTGTATACATACAGAATGCATAATTTATCCCAAAGCAACAGCTAGGTTATATACATACAAAAAGCAAAATCATCCGCAGAATATTGAATAATAGGGTTCGTTCGGATTTGTGACAACTACAACCTTTTGATATATGATCAGAATGTAATAATAAAAGTTTTAGTAGTAAAAATTTATCAGGATGTATAATTGTGAAGGCCATTAAACTACATTTAATAGTAAAAATTTAACATATAATTGGTATTTGGTAAGCATCTTGGAAAAGCTTTAAACCAAACAATTCATCTGTGAAGTTATTATTGGGTAATCAGGAACCGTTTTGTGTAAATAGCTTACCAGAGCTCATTGGACTCCATCGCTGAAATCTAAAAGGAGATTGAATATTAAGAACAGAAGCACCGGAACCACTGTTATGCTTGAAAATTGGAAGATATTGCCTCCGGAAAAATCTTGGCTTCCAATTGCCAACACATGATAAAGCACAAAGAAGGACAATAAGAGAAAACAACACAATAGCAATAAGAATAGGAGGATTTATTTTCGTCTGGAGCAATTCAAAGTTCCGAAGCCCGAATCCAGTGGAATATGCCTTCCCAGCTTCTAACAATGCAACCCCAAGTGTCCAAGTGATGCTGCCAGAGCCAACAGAAATTTGATTATCATTAATATGCAAACCCTCTCTTAGTAGTGAGGCAATGTATGGTGCCCTAAAGCAGTACTGCTCAATAAAGGGCTGAGGTGCAACACTCTTCTTTGCAACATCCCATCTTTTTTCGCAAAAATCCTCACCCTTTTTCAACACATCATCAAGTGTGGCATCAGAAGACAAGTTGAAAAACCGATAAACAACATAAAATCCAGAAATCACATAAAAGTGGCCGTACGGACGAGGAAGATTTTCTCGCAAAGCACAAGGCGTAACTCCGCAATCAAGTTCTGGACTGAGATTGGACCATTCAGACAAATTGACGACAACTTTTGCAAGTCCACTGCATTGTTGCCAATTAGGAGCACCAACAAGCACTAACGAAGTTCCCAGGCCTCCTTGCTTACTCAATCGTTTCTCATTAACACCAAGACTTCCACCTTTGTCACAACGCGAGCACGTGTACCGACTCTTGTACCCTGACTGTAAGCAAGGATGCTTGAGCTCTATATCTTTACCAGCCATATCTGCACTGGATGATGATCCAAACTCTTTCTTAAACAAATGCGCCACAGACTTCCCAAACGCCTCATTGAGACCATAACCCTCAAGAGAATAAGCCGTAAGATGATGATTCACCGATCCAATCCTAACATACAAACTAGTCTCAGTATTAACTTGTTGATCACTCTCAAAAGTAACCTGCAACGAAGATCCCCCCAAATCAAGCGCCCCATAAGTCGCCTTCCTAGGACTAACACCCAAAATACCACTATGATAATTAAGGGAAATCCATCCAAAATAAGCCTCCTCAGTACCTGAAATAATCTTAATCCAATCCTTCTTACACAAAAAAGGAGAATCCTTTATCACATTCCAAGCATTATCTAACAACCACTTCGACTCTTTCCTAGGAAGTCTCCTAACACCAGCAGTAGCATAAAGGAATACAGAAGTACTCTTATGTGAATGCACCGGTATCTGCTTCTTTGCCCACCTAACCAACGGCTTCAACGCACCCCTCAAACCCGACACATTATAAACCAACTTATCGATCCCAGGCTCCGTTTCCATTCGGTCATAAGCACGACCGGTCGGCTTCTTCCTATGCAAGCCATCTCTCAAAGACTTAACTGCTATAGGAAGACTACTATGTCTCTTATATTGAACATAAGCATTATAAACATAAACACGAGTTCCAGTACTACCACAATCAAGAACAACATAGTATTTACCAGACCCAATATTCCAAAAAGAGTAAACTAACATAAAAACAATATAACTGAGTAAAAGAAACAATGTGAGTAAAATTACAAGCCTGAAAGCTTTGATGCATTTCTTCCTAGAAGAACTTGGTGTTGCTATTGTTGTAACTGTTTCAAGGGGTTGTTTCAAATGGGAATAGGAAGAGAAATCTTGAAGAGAAGAAGAGATTCTGAGATTGTTTTTGTGAGAAAGTGAAGATTGTTGGGTTGGGAATTTGAAAGATACCAATGAAGCGATTTTTGCAAAGACCATGACTTTAAGCGATTTAGAGAAAACCCAGATGGAAATTTGGGGTTTTGGTTAAGTGGTTGAAGAAAAAATGGCATTTCGTGTGATGAATCAAGTTGAAGAAGAGAGTGATGTTATGGAAGAATTTGAGATTCTGAGGGTATAGTGTGATGGAGACATTGTGAAAGAATTTGAATTTTGAAGAAGAAATTTGTGGAAGAGAAATTGAACAAGAAATGGAAGAAGAACATTCGTTTGAAGGTCGTCGGTTAGGTCGAAAGCAATCACTGCAGACAAAAAACCAACAAGATCAACATTTTTAGTACACTTTTTTATTTTGTAAAAAATAATAATAATTTTTAGTTAATTTAATTTTTTAATTTACTTGCATATGGTAATACATGCTTTTATTTATTGTATTCAAAGTTTTTATTCGATTACTAAATAATCAAAGTTGGTTGAAAAAAAATAATAAGAATATTAAATTAAGATACCTTTTGTTGACGCATTAAATTAAGAATTATAGATTTTCCAAAGTATTTTTTTTGTTAGAACAACTTTTAGGATGCGTTTGATTTGCTAAAAAATGAAGGACATGACAGAACAACTCTAGTTGTCCAGTGTTTGATTTCTAAAACTGTTTTAGGTACAGGACAAACTGGAGGCAAGGGACAGGACAAAAACTCATATTTTTGTCCCTCACCAAACCACAACACAACTTTTTGTCTCACGTACAAGTTATCTAAAATACCAAAATAGCATTTTGTCTCCCAAAAATCGTATAAAACAAAAAATTACTCAATGCCATAAAAAATTTGTGTTGTACTGTTCTGTCCAATACTTACTGTTTTGCAAACCAAAAACACCCACCTACTAGTACTATGACTTTAATTACTATAACGATGATGTATAATTTACACATACATTTTTAATTGATAAATATGACAACATATACGTTTTTATATTCATTAAATAGAAGATAGATATAGAAATGAAAGAATATGAATTTGTGAAAGGTCGTGGCTCAGGTCAAAGACAAAGTTTAATTAAATTTAACTCTCATGATTTATAGAGTTAGAGCAGACATCAAAGCTAAAAAAGTGTTACGCATAATCTTGCATAAGTTGAACTCACGATCTTATATGAGTTAGCTTTTTACCAATTGAGACAATTTTATCCTGCATTTTTGTTTGTCTAAAATTTAATAATAATTTTTTATATAGTAATAAATGCTTTTATATATTCGTATTCAAAGTTTTTAAAAGATTACTAAATAACCAGAGGTGGTTGGAAAAATATAAGAATATTAAACTAAGATACTAACAAACCATAAAATAAGAATTATAAAATTTCCATATTGTTTTGTTTGTTAGACCAACTTTAACATCTTTTAACCATATTAGTACTATGAGTTTAATTACTATATTAATTTACAATTATTTTACATATAAATTATCTAATGATATGTTGTCACATAAAAAATATTGTTGCATCAATTAATAGATATAACAACTTATGTATTTTCTCGTTCATTAATTTGAAGAGAGATTGATAAAAAAAATAGATGAATAAGAATTTGTGAAAAGTTGTCGGTTAGGCCGAAAGCAACCACCGTAGACAAAAGAAAACCCACAAGATGAACATTTTAATTGTATTTTATTTCCTGAAAAAAAATTCGGTAATTTAATCATTAAACTTTCTTCCATGGTTGTTTTTTATTTTATTTTATTTTAAAGCTCGGTATCCGATCCAAGAATTGGCTAATCCGAGGGGACCAATCCCACCGCCCACTTAATCCGAGGGGACCAATCTTACCGCCCACTTGCGGGGCCCCATTTAAAGCCAGAGCAAGCTCTGTATGGACTTAACCCACCGAAATTGGCACTAGAGGGAATCGAACATGAGACCTTTGGAGGAGCAAACTCCAAGATCCCAAGTCAATCCCTAGGCCAACCCCAAATGGGTTCTTCCATGGTTATTATTATAACTTGTATAATAAAGTACTTTTAATAAACTCATTAGTCTCAAATTATTTGTCTTTAATGGTATTATTATTACTTGTATAATAAAGTACTTTTAATAAATTCATTGGTCTCAAATTATTTGTCCTTATACTGTATGTGATCCAATTCCCTCTAGAGCAGGTATAAAGTCTCATGACCCTTTTTAGTTTTACCATTCCAACTATAATCATAAAAGTTTAGATTAAATATTTAGGATTTTAGGTCGTAAAACAGTATTGCGCTACAAAATCGTAGACCTAAATCTAGACGTAAATTTGAACTCATCCATAAATTTAATATTGGCGTCAAAATTCAAATATAACAATGTCAAACTAACATGTCACGTTGACTAGATCAAATACATACTCAATTTATCTAATTACAAGCTACTAAACTTAAAATGCTATATGAGATGAAAATCTATCTTCACTTGGATCCACCACTTATAGTTTATGTTCAAATTCAATGCCATGCCACAATCCACTTGCTCATGAAAGTCAGTGTGTTAGAATATCATGGGCAGTCTCCCCAAACAAAACTGTGATTATCAATGCTGCCAGATGCAGAATGTGATCAATTTTTTTAACTTCATTGCTATTTCATCTTATTGCTTCTGATAGGTCAATTTTCAATATGTAACATTAATATGAGATTGCCAATACTTGAGAAAATCTAGAGGAAAGTGTAAAAGGTATCTTCTATTGATCGCTGTCCAAGCGCAGTTTAGGATCCAATATGAAATAATATGGAGTTAGTTCCATGAACTAACTATCCTCAAATGGTTCTAACCTGACCTGACAGCTTCAAAATACAGTATTTTTAATTTTTCAACAAAACCCTTATTATTAATTACAACATTTTCTTACCAAAAAGTTTATCTAAACTAGTCCGTGAATCGCACAGGTTTATATCTAATTTATCAATTAATGTGACAGCAGTGACAGATTGAAGAACCATGACAAAACTTTTTTTACAAGGCATTGATAATTTGTAATTCATTTCCTTAATCAGCTGCTGACTTTGGACTTGCAGATAGACTAGAGGACCCTGAAAAAATTTGACCTATCTTGTCATGGATGAGTGGTTCAGCTTCCCATCCATGAGGAATAACTCCAACTGTTGCATGTCTTTCTCTATATGATCCCCAAGTAACCGTATATAGACCAGCAATGATAAATGATCCTCCTATGATGCTGTTGTCACATGGATAAAAATGACATAAGAATAATAAGAAACTTCTAAATAAAATAATTTAAAAAAAAAAAAGGGATGAACTTCATCAAGTAATGACATTTTGATATAAGGGGAAGCTTCTAATATGATCCTAGTCCAATGGTGGACTTCATGGACTGACTTGCTACAATGCTACATCATGTTTCATTTGTGTTGTTATCAGATAGCAATAATATTAACTTTTCTTAATAGCAACAAAAAATTGGATTAATCTGCTATATCCTTTTCTAAAAGGTTCATATTAGATCCTAACCAGTAAAATTGTTTCAGAAAATGAAGTGGTAGATTGCAGTTATCCACATTTTTGTTAATGTTAGATTTTGTAGCAATTTATTCCAGATAGCATAAAGAATGCATGAATCAATAAATGGAAGTAAAAGGAGGTATACTATACCTTCCCAAGTAAATTGGACTTCCGAGGAACATCCGAGACAGTAGGGCAGAAAAAGCAGGTTGAAGTGGATTGTATAGGGCAACCAAAGCTGGCCCTAATATCTTGTTACACCATGTAATGAGTCCATAGTTAAGGGCAGATGCAATAATTCCCTGAACAATATAAATGAAAAAATTTGTTGAAATCTACATGTTAAAAAACCACCAAAATAATCTAAACGGGGTAAAATCTATCACAATATTTGCAAGAACATCGGATACTCTTCAATCTTTTCCCTCCATTTAACAATCTTGCATCACAAGACAGAACATACCACTGAGTCGTGACAGAAAAATCTCATCTTACTCTATACTACTGTCACTCCAAGGTAGAAACTTTTTTGTGACTTTTGTCAATAAGGGAAACGGCGAGTTCAGTTGTTTCGGCAACAACGTGTCCTTTCTATGGTTCATACAAATGAGATGATATCAAACTAGCGTTTGGTTTTGCGCAATCCGAAGAAGACTCAAGAACCAACATTTTAAATTTATTTTGGAGATACAAAATAGGAACAACACATCATGTAACATCAATAATTATATAGAAACAATGGCATGATATTTGTCATGTACCACATAAGGGGAGCCATTACAACCAGACAAAATGTTATGAATAAAGGTTTTTGATATGGATAGCCAAAATATGAACAACTTTAAAACATGGTAAAAGCAAAGAAATAAAAATATTGAGGAATATTAAAAATCCCATTAATCATCAAAAGAGAATAATTGTTCGCCAAAGGTAGCAGATTGATTATAACCGAAACATACTTAGCATTGAAATTAAAAACAAAAGTTCAATACTGTAAATAGAATTCATTATCAGTGCACAAATCTTCCCTCTACCAATAAAAAATAAAATTCCACATGACAACAGTAATAGAGACTTTTCACTTTCAGTAAAAAATTTAAAACAAGCTGCACCAAATAATTTACAAATAGTAAAAATTTGTTTACCAACAGTCAATCATAATTAAAACCAATGTTAAAACTTTCGAAAGTAAAACAAACTAACAAAAAACTTTGACTCCTACATCATTACGTGAGAATGACTTACTTAACCAAACAGTCAATAATTGATGCTGATATGTTGCAATTAATTAACATGGACAACATTTTGAAGACAACTCCAGCAATTTAATATAGTAATATCAATATGAACTGAAATCATAAGCAATTACTAATAAGGGTTCCTGAAATTGGAGAGTGATTTAAAATTTCGGTAACTCACAGCATAAATAACAGCAAGTATTTCTGAAGACGTCAAACTCCAGTCAGTTGACTCATTAGTCATTAAAAACGACACTGCCACCATCAAAGCAGCTCCGAAGAAGTATGAATATGCTGTGACGGATAAGTTTGCAGGATATTTTTTTAATACTGGTGCCTGAAAATAATTAACGGTGATAAATTAAATGCTCCAACCATACACAAAATGACCACAAAAGTGTTCGCTTGACGCTGTAATTAATAACTATTTAATTTAATAGATATAGTAAAAAGATGCATACTTGAATGGCTAGAAAAGCAGCCATACACATGCAGTTCCCTATCAAGCACAGAACCCCAAGATGAAAATGGTCAAGCCCAAGATCCAGTAAGCCACCAACAAACCATCCAGAAGGCTCGGGCTGACCACGCGCACTAATTTCATTGCGCGCTACATGATCAATTTCTGAATATCCTATCACAATTGGACCACGAAACAAAACCATTAAAACGGCACCAGAAACACAGATAAGTGTTCCTAGAACCTTTGCCAAGCCTTCAGATCTGAGCAAGTTCACTCTTTCTGTACTGCATTAAAAAGTTTATTAAGGTATGTATTACTGTATGTCCTGGTTTATCCGTATAAGTTTATTAATAATTCACTTAGTGCAATTTGTGTTTGTGTTTTATGATACACAAAACTGACCCCATAATTACAGCGAACAAAAATGTAAAGACTGGAATGGCAGGCTGTGTGGCAGCAGCATAAGTTGGATTTGTATAGCTTAAGCCAATGAGAAACAGAAGCTGGTTGCCAAATATCCTGGTCATGAATCACAAAGCAAAAATACCACACCTGTCAATAAAAGATTCTCTCCCTTGTATGCGAAGGAAATAGGAACTAAGTGACTAGTATAAAAAACCTCACCCAGTTAATCCAAGAAAGAAGAATGATGTCAGGAGGTTCTTAGTAATGGGCGGTCGTGTTCGTCTTCAGCCATCATGGTATGATAAAAAATACTCTTACAACGTTAGAAAAGTGAATAATGCAATCAGACTTAGAGGGCACAAAGAAGTTGTAAGTTAAATTTTATTTCTAAAGTTTGAATATGCAGATTGTAGCATAATTAGCAGGTATTGGCCTATGCTGCTAACAATCAAACTAGTCAACCACATATATATCATAAAAGTGGAAGTCTGAAACCATTGGGAACAAACAAACAATAATACTAGAACAAGATTTTTTAAATAATAATGAATAACATCAAACTAAAGGTGGTCAGACCGGCTCCCAGGTGAAAATAAGGAATATTCTAATACAGTGGGGATTATCCTATATCCCACACCCTAATCTTAAAAAAATAGTAGGTCATAAAAACCATAATCCAACCCTGATAAAAAATCAGGTAAACATAACAGCTGTGTTATTTGCCAACAAAATACAAATACGTATGTATTTATCTCTGAAGTTTAGCTATCACTTGCTTTTGATCTTATATAACTTACACACTGTTAGATCAATCATTGATAAACAATACCATAGGAGACCCAACTAAGTGGGTTGGTTTCTGATTATTGAAAGAGGGTAGTTATATGTTATGTTTCTTATATATTTGAGTAATAAATAGGGAAGTTATGAGAAAAGGGAAGTTGGTTATTTGGATTAAAAATTGGGAGGGAGAGATCCAAGCTCTCTAAAACTTGGAAGTGAATCAATTAACAAACTTGTTCTGAATTGGCCCAAGGTTCAGTCCTTCGTTATCTTCAGGCCCATTTCACAAAGACCCTATCCAACGGAACCACTTCCCAACCTTGGATCCTCTCCAACGGCTCCATTAGTAATGCCTCCCAACGATCACCGGATCCAGGCATTGATGGGCGCCATTCGCCCCTCCATCACTCTCCAACGGCTCCTCTTTGGCACCTCAAAATACCATTCTTCACAGCAATGCAAGGTACACAATTTTTTCCACCTAAAACCTCTCACTTTTCACTTTCTTAATGACTTAAGAGTCGGAATGTTTGCAGGTACCACCCCCATCCATCCTGATGAAACGCTGTTCAAGCTTGGCCAGTCATCTTGATCACCTAAGATCAATACTTACTTTCGACTTTTGTCTATTTGTTTTTTCCATATTGTTGTTCTATTATTGCAGAAGGATGCTTACTCATAAATTATGTTTTCTTCTATACTTAATCAGTCAGATTATCAGAGTCTTACAAAACCAAATAAAAATTCAAACTTTATAAAAGAAGGATTAAAAATAAGGCAACATCTTCCAATCACATGCATCCAAACCCAGATAAAGAAATCAACAAAAGCATACATTTTTATCAACAAAAGGAACATACTTTTCACGAATATAAGCAATAGGAGCAAGGATAGAAAGCGCAAGTAGATCTCTGTAGAGGCAAAAAACCAACTGATTAACCCCAACATTAAGGGCTACTTTGGTAATAACATGGTAACCACCATTGAATAGCTGCACCATTGCCATAGCCAAATGGGCTTTCCATGTGTCACTTCCCATTGGTGTTGCCATTGAAATTGTAGCTTGATTTCTGAAATTGAAACACAAAGATGAAATTTTTTGTAACATGATAGAGAAATAGAGAGGAATTGTTTATTGGGTTGGTGATGGTTGAAGGAACAGATACCAAACCTGATGGTTCCTTTCCTTCGTATTAAAGCAACTAAACAAGATTTTGATCAAGCTCTGATTTGGTATTGCCAAACTATAAGGCAAAAGAAATTAAAATTCTTCTTTTTGTCTTTAAAACTTAAAAATCACAGATTCATAATTATTTATGCACCTTTGTTATCGGTGAAGTAAAATCAGAGCTAGGTAGAGATGGGAAACACTCTTCTCAACATTTAATTTAATGATAATTATTATATTATTGAAGGAAATCAATTTGAATCTCATCCCTTTATAATGGAATCCAATTTTAAGATGTATGATATATATTGATTTTATTTTAATGACAATTGAAAGAGACAATTGTTTAATATTTATAGAGATTGTGTTCATCGTAAATGTAAATTTTTTAGTCACCACTATTTGAAAAAAAAAAGTATTAGAGATTTTTTTTTTATCATGTTATTTTTTAGTTAAATAAAGGGTAATAGTCGTTTTGGTACTTGAATATGTATTAAGTAGTTACAATAATCATTCAATATGTTGAAATTTCAAAATAATATCTAATTGTGAATTTCGTTAGTTAAATTAGTCTCTAACGTTAAAATAGTCTTTCAATACTGACATGGACTCTTTTTATATACGGACTGATATGACAATAAATAAATACTTAAATTGACTAATATGACTATAAAAGCATCCACAATGGAGAAATCCACTTTCGTATAACGAAATGGTTCCCGAGAGTATACATCACATATTTATAATTTTTTAATAATAACACCTAATAAACATTTAATCTCTCCAACTCAACATCTCATACAAATTTCTTAAACATTTTTTTTTTTAAGAATCAATCAATAATTTTATATTTATTACATTTTAATTTTTTTATATTAAAAAGTGTGGAGCCCGTAACAAGTAGAGTGCTTATTTGAGACTCTCAACTAGGTGATAAGATCTACCATTGAAGATGATCTAAGTAAGTATATTGAGCAACTGATACGAGAATATTAATGAAGTATTTTAATGAAAAAGACTATTTCGAGTAACTTAGTGTATAATCATGGACTATTTTAAATTTCAATACATTAAAAAATTATTGTGGATCATTATTACACATTCAGAAAATAAAATGACTATTACCCGTAAAATAAATGCTAAAGGGTACCAGAAGGCTTTAAGAAACAGCCCTTTGATTTTTTATTTTATTTTTAGAGGAGCTCTTGAATTTTCTAGAAGATAAATTAATGTAGTAGTATATGCGTTAGTTTAAAATGACTTTATTTTTTTGATGACAAATATTAGAATGTAATAGTTAGTATGTTAGATCAAGTTAATACATCTATAATGTGAGGTGACATCTATTATTGTTTTGTATTGAAAATAATAAATGTTGAACTCTTATAAAATAGAAAATACCACTTTTGAGCGTAATATGAAGGTTGAATAGTTTAATTGATTTGAATTAAAAGATTGAGTTTAATAGTGGTAGGTTGACGGTCCAAAACAGTTTTGTACACACAACCAATCAAAACATTCTAAATTGCTACATCAATTAATGATTTTAATTTATGTGGGTCAAACATGACAATTCATAATGTTTTGATTGGTTGTGTGTGTAAAACTGTTTTGAATTGTCAATCCACCACAATTAAACTCTAAAAGATAATAGTCGAAGGTTTTGAGTTTAAATCCAAACTAAGAAATAAATATTATTCTAATCCTTTTGTAAAAAAATAAAAATATTATTCTAATCCTAAGAGTTTTCAAAAAAGTTTGCCATTAAAAAAAAACTTTGCAACGAGATATTTTTATATTGGTTTGTTCATTTAACCAATGTCAAAGAGCAACTTTGGTGCAGGTTCCTTTTTTTTTTCCTTTACGAAAATTTGGTGCATGTTCCTTAGACCTTTGACACGTTAATTAGTTTTTCTTTTCTTTTATTGGGATTGTCCTACATGCACTCAAGATTCCTTAATGATTTTACACACAGTTACATAGCTAAGTTACGATTTCAATGCATTAAAAAACACCTAAAAAAACAATATTATTCTCCATAACATTGTACGGGGAGAGAAGACAAAATAATTTTGAAAATAATAAAATGTTGAGATAAGGTTGTGGAGGGCAAAGATTGTTGAGTAATTAAAAAAAAATTGGTCCGTGAACTTGCATTTAACTAGGTATTAATTGATTAATATTTTTCAAATATTGCCGTTGAATGGTGGAAAAAAGTTATTATAGGGAGTGAGTCTTAGAAAAAAGTGTGTTAAAATGATGTGTTGCTTTGCTATTAATAACTCACTTATTTTGTCATCCAAAAAACAACACCAAGGTAATATTATGCTGAAAATCTCTGAATAAGTAACTCAGTCACATGGAATGGAAAATGGAGGGAATATTATGTAGAGGGTTTAAGACTGAATATGAGTTACTAACTAATCTTTATCCCTTAACAAATTAATCACTAATAATTTTCCTTGTAAAAAAACATGATTCACCATTAATCAGGTGTTGTGTTTTGGAGAGGTGATGCTACTGGTGACCAAGTTCCAAGTTCCAAGTTCCGTAGGACCAAGATTCAGATATTCAGTTAAGATTTATCCTTTCTTTACTTGCTTCCACCAATCATTCTCAATGCGGGAGGAAGCATGATTAGAATCCTTCTCCACCTCTTCAGTAATTCATATTTTATTTGTACTTTTCCAAATGCCATGTCAAGAAGAAACAACTCTTAAAAATTTCACTTAATGTAAAATCTGTTTAGACTTGGGAGTCCTTGGGGCAGTCATTTCATTCTGTCAAGATCACACTGTAAGAATGTAAGGCAACCCTTTTGAGTTTCAACTTGTTTTAATATCACTCTGAACCTCTCATAACAGTTTCTTTCACCGTCAATTACTTAATCCGTATAATATGAAAAGAATAAATGCTCATATTGTTACTTCTGTATGTGTCTTTCTGCTCTTTAACAGGATTTGTGTAGCATAAATGAAGAGAACAAAAACTCAGTTCAATGTCAACTTCTCTAGGTATCTTTCTGCTCTTTAATAGGATTGGCATCGATAACCTAGGCATAAAAGATCACCAACGTGAGACAGTTTTTGGTTAAAATCAATCTGTATCACTCTCAATCTAACCATCATTTCTCCTATCAATTCTGTTATACAAAAAATAAATTACAACATTCATCAACTATGGATTACCCTCACTTATATTGGAGATGCTCTAGGTTTGTAATCCAATTCACCGTTATTGATTGTTGAGTAATGCCTATTACTGACCTTGTCACAGTAGTTTACACCTTTGACGCATGTTGTTTCTGAGGAAGGGCTCTCCAACCAATATCCCGACGATAGAAGCCCCCTGGCCAGTTCACATTCTCAACAGCTTGATAAGCTCGATCACATGCCTCTTCGAGATCATTTCCCTTTGCTGTAACACCAAGAACACGGCCCCCAGTTGCAATAAATCTTCCTTCAGAATCAAAAGCAGTTCCAGCATGGAATATCTTGATATCTGGAGCAACAAGCTCGGCTTTTTCAAGGTTTTCAATTATAGTTCCCTTCTCATATGATCCGGGATATCCTTTACTTGCCATTACCACAACCATGGCAGAGTCAGGAGACCAGTCCAGTGATACACCACTCAACTCTCCCCTGCATGCTGCAAGCAGAACTTGCACCAAATCAGACTCCAAACGAACCATCAAGACCTGTGTAAAATTCCAAAAGGAAAAATGGCATGCATATGTTATAATAGCTTCAATTAGTGACATAAAACATAGTGTAAATGTAATCATCCGTTATCCAAGGTTACACCCCTTTTGTTTTGTAAATAAACTAATGATAGTTTGGTGAGTGTCTGTTACTCAAATATGGTCAAAGTTATGCACGGGAAAGAATATAAGATGAAAGTTTTGGATCAATTTGTTTAACAACAGAAATATCAATTGCCATAAACATGTGATTTGAAAAACAAATGAAGATGACCCCAAACAAAGAAATATGGGCAATCACAAGCATTATGGAGATCAAAGTCGCTTAAAATATTTTTCAAAAGACAAAAGGTCAAAAGAATTATAGAGAGATTATGTCACACCAACATATCTAAACTACCGTGTGTGCTAGGAATATATGACAACTATAGAATCCTAAAACAATTTTTGTCACCAATGCCTATTTCAATTTTCAAGGGTGAAGTTATAACTATGTACGTTAGAAACTGCATTTTATGACTTAACTGACCTGGCACTCTGGATCACCAAATCGCACATTATACTCAATTAACTTAGGCATGCCAGACTTCTTCTCAATCATTAGCCCAGCAAACAAAACACCAACAAACTTGCAACCTTCTGCTGACATTCCTTTTACTGTTGGCATGATAATAGAATCCATTACTGTAGATTGAAGCTCCTTGGTTAATATAGGAGCAGGAGAGTATGCACCCATGCCACCAGTATTTGGCCCTGTGTCACCATCACCAACTCTTTTATGGTCCTGAGCAGATCCTAGTGGAATTGCATTTTCTCCATCAACCAATGCAAAAAATGACACTTCTTCTCCTTCTAGAAATTCCTCAACAATGATACGACAACCTGCAGAACCAAAATCACCCTTCACCAGCATTGAATCAACTGCTTCATATGCTTCTTCAAGTGTCATGGCAACGGTAACTCCTTTTCCAGCAGCCAGTCCATCGGCTTTGATAACAATTGGTGCTCCTTCTTCTTGAATATATTGCCTTGCTGTGGATGGGTCTGTAAACGTTTTGTACTGCACTAACAAGTCCATCATAAGTAAACACACGGCAAAAACCTGGGAGCAAAATAGACAAACAGGAAGGACAGGGAAGAACACCGTATACATGGAATAAAGAGAATAAATAAGGGTAAAACAGGATGACTCCGTTAGTTATATGCATCATTTCTCAAAACTATATTCCAACCTGAATAATAAAGCTATTAAGAGACAAGACTAGTAGACAACTCTCATAAGAAAATTTTGTCAGCATTACAAATATTGCATATCAAGGAACCAACACTAGTTCTTTAAAAAAAAAAAAAAAGGAACCAACACTCAACAGTTTTAGTTGAACCTCTTATGGCCTGTTTGGATTGACTTGTCATAGCTTATTTACCGACATAATCACTTGTGTGACTATTTGGGAGTGCTCATAGAAACAACTTATGACATGTCCGTAAGTTGTTTTCAGCTTATTTTCATAAACTCTCCAAGATGGCTTATGAAAACAACTTATAGCTTATACGAAAACAATTTGACTTAATTTTATCTTTTATTAGAGTTTTAATTGAACCTCTTATGATAAACTCTTATATGATGAACTCTTACGCTATAAGTACTCAACTAAGTTGTTTATCCAAACATGATCCTAGTACTTAAAAAAATTAAGGGAAAAGAACATATGAGCTTGTTATAAGATACAATAATACATGAAGAAAACACACAAAAATATCATTCCAATAGAACAAGGGTCTATCATTGATATGTTTGATGAGATTCAAAACAAGAAGACAAACCTTAGCAGTTGGAATATCGTACTTGTCACACATATGCTTCATGAAATTTTTAGAACCTTCTAGAGCAGCAGCCTCTGCAGATGGACCAAAAGTTGGAATTCCAGCCTTAACTAAATAATTTGATAGACCTGCAACAAGTGGGGCTTCAGGTCCCACAACAACTAGCCCTACCCCCCATTTCCGACAAAATGACTCTACAGCTGCACCATCATAAACATCAAGGTCTGAGATGCAAGTCGCATTTCCTGAGCTGGCAATTCCCGCATTGCCAGGAGCACAGAATACAGTATCACAGGACGGTGACAGTTGTAACGCATAGCAAAGTGCATGTTCACGTCCTCCTCCACCAATGACCAGAACAGCCACCCTTTCTTCTTAGGAATAAGCAAAATGAAAAACAAAACAAAAAACAGTATATGCAATAAATTTAGTATATAGTTCATATTCATATACAACATGACATGCATGCTTGGTTATGTGGGGCGACTAAAAATTGATTTTGTAAAATTAAGTTGTTGAGTATAAAATGAATAAATTTCAGTGTGTAAATCATGCTTAGACTCAAGCTACATCTCCTAGGTTTAAGTTAGAATGAATGATAATAAACCTCCAGAATGACTCAAAATTTCATAACAGAAAACTGAAATTTCATAAAAGATTAAGTGCTTACTAGAATTGTTGTTTGTTTGAACCCCAACAGAAGCAGGTGAGTCCGAACTCTGAGCAACACATTTGAAAACAGTTGCGGCGAATGAGCGTGAACGCGAATTATGATGAGTGAAGGTTAAATTGAAGGTTTTTAACAAGTGGGTGGAAGATTTGTGAAAGATACAGTGGTTTCTGAAACCAAACGGATTAGAAGCTTCATGGTTAATGCATGGATGAAGATTGAAAGAGGTTGCAACATTGAAAGTAGTGCAAGACATTCTACGAATAGAGGCGGCGAGAAGACGACGACAGTGGCGGCGCGGTCCGAAGCGTAGCGAAGCGAAACGTAATTTTGTGTTGATAGACCCTTCTTACCAAATTACTCCCTTCAAATTACTGCTAACTTATTCTTCAGTTTATAAGCTGTTTGGGATAGCTTAGGAAAATAGTTTATAGATTCATTCATTGAAAAGAAAAAAAAGAAAAAAAGGATAAAAGTTTGTGTGCTTGTCTCGATTGACTTATTTTTGAGTTTATGTAAATAAATAAGTTTTATATATTATTCATGAGATTGTCAAATTTGTTTATGAAAAACAATTTAAGAAAATTTTGTCAAAATAAAAACTTATGAAGATATAATTTTTTATTAAAGAAAACTTATGAATTATCATAAAAACTTATTTATTTGGATAACCTTATTTTTCATAGCCAAAAATATAAGTCAATCCAAACTTGGTTTGTATATTGAACAAAGCAGTTTGATTTTATTCTATTTGTGTTATAGATATAGTCCTCTTTTTTAGAGGAGAAATGTCTACCTATAAGCTCTAGTATTATTAAGCCAAATAAGTTGCTTATCCAAACATGGCCGGCCCTGTTCGAACGGGTTAGGAGCTGATAAACTCAAGCATGTCCTTCCCTCAATAATATGACTAGTGTATTGGGTAGAGATGGTCATCTTAACTTCTCTAACACTCAGGTCAAGTTATCTATACACTCAGATTGCATAAGCAAATGTCAGAAAACATCATCTTAGTTGATGAAGATATGTATTTGTTAGTTTTGTACGCACTATTAATGAGCAAAATATTCAAAAGTGTGATGACATCTGAATTTGTGTAGAAAATATATTTCAAGCCGTTAGAGTAATCATCATTTATATGCCAGTAAACATATTGATCACATTGCATCTTTATCTTATGTTGCATTTCCATACTTATACCTTTTTTTACATCTTTGCTATGCTTGTCGTGCATTGTAAACCTACATGATGGTAGCAAATCTATCCACCTCCACATTATATTTTTATATAGTCTGGAAAATGCTTCATTATCAGTAAAAGAATCACACTGCCAAAACCATTTTTTACCAGTCATTTACATTTTGAGCTAGAGGGCGAGTCTTTACGCAATAACAAAGTTGGTGTCTTGTGATCTGGAAGTCACATATTCAAATCCAGAAAATAATTTCTCTGCTGAGGTAAGGCTGTGTATATTTACTCTTTTCAGACTCCACTTGCTGGAAGCCTCCTACACTAGGCTGTCCTTCATTGACATTCTTTGACTTACTTTTTAATCATATGATTTTTGTGTTTGATGATGCGCTGGAGGACCCCGAAAATATATGACCTATTTGGTGTGCACTTTTTTCATGAATAAGTGGTTCAGAGACCCAAGAGCCATGGGAAGTAATTTCAACAATTCCCTGTTTTTCTTTATAAGATGCCCATGTAACAATGTAAAGACCAGCTATGATCAAAGATCCCCCTATGATACTGTTGTCACATGGATTATAAAAATAAGTAAAGTAAGAAATTTCTTGATAACATAATTTCAGAATGCATGCAATAGAAAGAGGAAGAACTTCAATAAGTTTAACTAATATTACGACATCTCCTTATTAAATCTTATCCAGCACAATTTGTTTCAACTTGATGAGTAAGTTTGTAGCTATATAGTCAAATTATAATAGAATGAGTGAATGAATGAATCAATAACTGGAACTAAAAAGAGCTGTACCTTCCCAAGTAAATTGGACTTCCAAGAAAAATCTGAGACAATAGGGCAGAAAATCCAGGTTGGAGTGGATTGTAAAGGGAAACTAAAGCTGGCCCCAATATCTTGTTGCACCAACTAATGACTGCATAGTTAAAGGCAGATGCAATAGTTCCCTAAACAAATAAGAACAATATATCACAATCCATATGTTAAAAATCCACCAAAATAACCACTGTTGTTAAATATGTCTCTTTTGGGAAAAACAATTGTCACTAAATATAAGTCTCATTTCAAATGACTAGATACATTTATTTTATTTTTCAAATATAATCCTAATAATATTACTACCTATTCATATGATAAGCGAAAATTATAAAGAGAGCTTATAAAAAGGGACCGAGGTATTAGAAGATAATAGTATGTATCTGTTGGAACATAGGATTTTTTTGAACAAGCCAAAACTGTTGGAACATAGGATAACATCAATATTCTCATCCTTAGTAAAAAACTTAAATTGCTATGCTCTGGTAGTTTTCATTTCTCTGCCCACTGCCTTAGGGCATATTACCTAAATGCAATTTTCAGCAACACTCTTAATATGCATACTTTGCTTGATTGATAGAAGTAAACTAGAGCATTGCCTTATGGCTTTTGAATGTTATCAGAAACTTGTTAACTGATATTGAGGATTTATACTCGCTAAAACTAGCCAAGCAGGACAGTGGCCTAAATAGTTACGTGAGGTTAAATGGACCAAATAATCTACAACAGCAATGGCTAATAAGGGTTCATGGTATATTGATTTAAAATCTTAGTGACTCACAGCATAAACAACAGCAAGTATTTCTGATTCTGTCAAAATCCAATCACTTGACAAATCTGTCATGAATAACGAGACTACCGCCATTAGTGCTACTCCAAAGAAGAATGAATATGCTGTAACAGATAGATTTGCAGGATACTTTTTTAATACCGGCGCCTGAAAATAGTCAATGGAAGTAAATTAAATTTGCTGATGATATCAAAAATAAAAAAACCAAAGAGATCACAAAGGAAGACCTATGAGAAGCATGGTTATCAAATCGAGATTTGAATCGTGAATTAGAAGACCTTTTTTTCCAAATCGTGAATCTAATCTTATTATGAATTATATGATACATTGCCATATATCATATATGAACCTCAAAATAATTAAAAATTCAAGTCATATATCAAATGATGTTGGTTATACAAAGTTGTCAAAAACAAGTGGTTGCCTACACTATGTTTAGATAGTGATTCATTAGAATTAATCGAGATTCATCATAGTGAATTGGGATTTGAGATGAGATTCATGTCCAAATAACCAGAGATTCCTTTCAATTGAGTTCAAATTAGCATCAAATCGAGATATAACTCACGAGTATCATAAGATACTGATAACTATGCTAAGAAGGCTCAATGAGAAGCCATTAAATAAGAACTTGATCTAACTCTAAATCATTCGAAGCTATGTGGAAATGATCATTCCTGATAAGATGTATTATCAAAAGGGGTCACTTAATGAATTAAAATTTTCATTGAATTGATATAACAAAAAGGTAGATACCAGAATGGTTAGGAAAGCAGCCATGCACATAGTGTTCCCTATCAAGAACACAACTCCAAGTTCAAAATTATCTAATCCAAGATTCTGTAAACCACTGATCAACCATCCAGAAGGCTCTGGCTGACCACCGACATTTCTGTCATTCTGTGGTATAACGACCAGTTCAGTATATCCTATCAATGTTGGACCGCGATACAAAACCATCAATACAGCACCCGAGACACATATAAGAGTTCCTCCCACCTTTGCCAGACCATCAGAACTCTTCAAGTTCACTCTTTCTACACTGCATACATAATAAGTTAATTAGGCCATGTCATTACTTTGGAGCTATTTGTATCGACTTATTTGAGCTTAATTACCCGATGATTACAGCAAAGAGAAAGGTAAAGACAGGAATAGCAGGCTGTAAAGCAGCGGCATAAGTTGGATTAGTATAACTTAAACCAATAAGAAACAACAGCTGGTTGCCAAATATCCTGATCATAAATCAACAACAAAAATGTATCACTAGCATGCCATTAGTATAAGAAAAAAATAAATGAAATAAGATGCTATTGCAACTTGCAAGGACCTTCCTTACCCAGTTAATCCAAGAAAGAAAAATGACAACAATAGCTTCTTAGTAATGGGTGGCCTTGTCTGTCTGCAGTCACAGTCATTAAGAAAATTGGTGTTAAAAATGAGCTGTCATTGGATGTGATTCGTTATAGAACAATTGTAGCATAATTTAATGCATGTATCTACTAAGATAAGACTTTGATTGTTGTTGTTTTTGTTGTCTAGTAAGCTAAAAACATTTCAAGGTGAAATCCCAATTCTGAACTTTGAGTGTGTAGCTTAGTTAAATTACAACAATATCTTTGTTTGATATATTATTTAGTGATCAATAGACCCTTAGTAAACAAAATGTGAAATTTTCTGTAATATTCCAAAACAAATGTCACTTTTCAATGTTCGAAGAACCCATCGTAATACCAAACATGTAGTCTTGTCCCACTTTGCATGTCACATTTGTAAATAAAAAAATTGTGTCAAAAAATTGTCATTTTAATTTCCTATGTAACTTTAATTGCTTATTTTCCATTAATACTTTATAATTAATGTTATGTACATCATTCACTCATAAGTTATTAGTCGGCCCTTTGCTTTTATAGTAATGGAAACGGTCTTGCTAACAAGTGTCTTAAGAGTATTAGTTAAAGAATACCTTAATGAAAACTTTGTCTTACAAATACAAATTTTTACTTTTGTCTTAACAATAATTACACCACTTTTTGAGTAAAATCACCGTTCTCTTTCTCCCATTTATCATGTGAAGTGTGGAATAGTCAAATGCAACAAATCAAAATTTATCATAATGGTAAATACTGAAAATTGTACCATAAGATTAAGTTGGTAAAAAAAAGAATGGAAATATAGACAGAAAAAAAGAGAATTAAAAGAGGATGGCTTGCCTTTCTTTGAAGAAAGCAATAGGAGAAATAATGAAGAGAGCAAGGAGATCCCTATAGAAGCAGAATACAAATTGGTTGACTCCAACATTAAGGGCAACTTTGGTGATGACATG
>Ga0315913_1000935_pt1 | contig 29630 bp, 14 predicted proteins | sample MpolsnodulesMG_FD_207736 | JGI IMG/M metagenome (GOLD analysis project Ga0315913, IMG submission 207736) | Medicago polymorpha root nodule microbial communities from Los Angeles, California, United States - small nodules | ecosystem: Host-associated > Plants > Roots > Nodule | place: USA...
TTAATTTATTAGAGTTTTCAAGAAAATGGTCATTTTGTTAATTAAATTGAGATATAATATAATTTGAGGATTAACTTTACCAGAAAAGTCATTCTCATGACTTCACCATAGAATTTTCCAAAAAAAAATTATAATTAAAAGAAAGTGAATGAATGGTCTTTTATTAAACCAATTTTTTTTTATATCATGTAAACTATATCGTCAAGTATTGATATATTCAAAAAAACAACTATCTTGTCAAGTATTGATATATTCGAAAAACCAAACCTTAAAAAAACAATTATCTTGTCAAGTATTAATATATTCAACATTTTTATATTCTTCAAAGGGGCGCAAAATTTAAGGACTAAAAACATATTTAACCCTTAAATTTTTAAATGATTACCTATTTTAAATTAAAATGGTAGTTTTTTATATGTCTTACTATGATCACTTATTCTCAGGGAATTTCTAAAAAACAATTTTTTTAATATGTGCATCTATACCCAAGAGAACTTGAATGAGATGATAAAAGATTTCTTGTAGTTTCATTATTATACTAACTATAATTAATAAATGTATTTTAATAAATAATATTACTAATTTTACCATTAAAATCAACACAATTAATCATATTTTTAAAAATCGTACAAAAATCTTAAACAATTGTATTATTTTGAGACATGAAAGTATTATTTTGTTTTCTCAAACAACAATTTTTGTTTTCGTTTATCATAAACTATTTCCTCTAATTCCTATTATAAGAAACTAATAGATCAACAAAATTTGATGTATTTAATCTATATTATGAATGAATACATCAAATTTTGTTAACTATTTGTCTCTTATAATTTTTTTTAATAAGTGATTCAAATTATCCTCAAGCAGCTAATAATCGGTGGGGCCAGATCCTTACCAGAACACTAGTTCCAATTGGTGAACATGATGCCATGTTACTCCTCTTCTTCTCATTATCCAAACCACCACCGTCGCCAATTAACACACAAATTATTCTCTTCATTTCCACAACACAATGGCCACAGCTCTGTCACTCTCTTTCTCCACCTTAGACCCACAAAATCATAACCGCTTCAACATAATCACCACAACCAAAACCATTCGCAGAAATTTCTCTTTCACACCCCCACTTCCCCTTAACAAACCCCCCTTCAAACTCTTTTCTTCCTCTTCCTCCCAATCCCAAACCCTAACCGATTCCTTCCTCAAACCAGGTAAATTCCTCACAAACACCGAACTCACCACTCTCCACCATCTCTCCACCTACCTCTACACCCACACCCTCAAATCCGGCACCGTTTGGGTTCGAGTAATGCGCGACAGCGAAGTAGACGCTATTGTATGCTTGCTTGCTGATTCTTTTGCTGAATCGATGATGTTTCCGAAAGGGTATATTAATGTGTTGAGATTTCTTGTCAAACAGTATTTGATTGAACGGAGGAGTTTGATGCCGCATATGGCTACGTTGATTGCGTTTTATAGAGGAAGTGGTGTTAACGGTGATGGTGATGAAGAGGAAATGCAGTTGGCTGGTACTGTTGAGATTTCTTTTGATGTTAATGGTGCTAATTCTACTCTTCCGTCACCGGATCCGCCGAAAGATAAGCCTTATATTTGTAATATGGCTGTGGATAAATCTCTTAGAAGGTATACAACATTACACATGCTTTAAGGCTTGATTTGCATTTGTTGGATTAATTTGGTATTTTTGATTAAGTATGAGTAATTTTACCAATAGAATGTATAGTTGATTTGAAGAATCAATAGGGAAATTGGTGTTTGACTTTGATATAGGGATGACTAATTAAAATAGTCCATGGATTTTACGAATTTACAACTATATCGTTAAAATTGTAGCGTGTCAGTCAAAATAGTTTATTGGATAACTTCTACTATTAGAGCCTAAGACATTGCATGTTAAATGGACATGTGATCTTCCATGTGGACTCCGCATCACTAGAAATTTATGTGGCACGATAAATTCATGCGTTTGTTGTGTCATATAAAGGCATGTAGAGTGAAACCTGTAAATTCTGTAGTAAGGAAAGTAGATCAAATGGAGGATAGCTATAGGGAGACTTAGAAGAACTATAAGAGAAACTATTGAAAAATATAGCTTATACATAAACATGTATTCAATAAGTACTAAATTAAGTTGTTTATTCAAACACTCCGGGAGCGTATATAGATGTGAAAGCTAGAACTGCTAGAAGTGGGTGAAAAGGACATTTAGAAACTTGTTTGATATTAATTTTTTACTCTTCTGCTAGGTTAAGTAGGATATTTTTTTGATGAATTATAAAGACAGCCTTGTCAGTGTTAAATACTTTCTGCAATTTTTACCTTGCTTGAACTTGAATTTTTAGCACAGACAGAGTAGGGAAATATATTTGACTTGCTGCAATCTTACAAAAAGATGAACATTGCATCAATAGCAAAATGAGCAGTGAAACCTGCAATATAAATAATTAAGCTACATTAGTCACCATCAATGAATTCCAAATTGTAATAATGTACTCTCTCTCTGTCCCAAATTATTAGTCATTTTGGTCATTTCATACAAATTAAGAAATGTAATTAATTTTGTATAGGGAAGAGAAATTTGTTATTTTACAAAATTATCCTTCATTAACGGTATGAGAAAGATAAATAAAGAATTGAAAGAAGAAAATAATAAATAGTTTACGGTATAGTAGGAAAAGTAACATTAATGTTTCATTGATATTGTAAAACGACTTACTCCCTCCGTCCCAAATTATAAGTCGCTTCGGGAAAAAGATTTGTCCCAAATTATAAGTCGTTTTACAATACCAATGAAACATTAATGTTATTTTTACTTTTATACCATTAACTATTTATTACTCTTTTTTCTTTCAATTTTTTAATTTATCTTTTCAATACCATTAACGAAGGATAATTTTGTAAAGTTATCCATGATTTCTCTTTCCAATACATAATTGATTACATTTCTTAATCCGTGTAAAATGGTCAAAACGACTTATAATTTGGGACGGAGGGAGTATAATTTGGGTCAATTTGTTTTCTCAAAGCGACTTATAATTTGTGATGGAGGGAGTACTATTTAACTAAATTAATATGTCAACTTTCTACCCAAAAAAATCAATATGTCAACTTTCTACCAAAAAAAATCAATATGTCAACTCAATGAGAGAATGACATAATCCTTGTTATAACAACATTGTTTTTAGTATGATTCTAAATTCACATAATGTTATGCTCTGTTTTTTTTTTTTTTTACCTTTTCCTGTGGTCTACTTTCTTTGAGTCAATCCATGCTATGGAAAAGCCTATAATAGTAACTTTTAGCATCCAAGATTAAGATTGAGGTAACCAAAGATATATTCTCCTCCTGATAATGGCTTGCATTTTCAAACGCTTGTTACGTCTTTTGATTAAGCAAACGAGTAAAATGCTGTGTGTCTGTTTTACACCTGAATGTAATTGGATTCTAACATTTTAAGAGTGTCTCCCTTCAGGAGGGGCATTGGATGGCATCTTCTAAAGGCAAGCGAGCAACTGATTTCTCGGATGAGTTCATCAGGAGAAGTTTACTTGCATTGCAGAATGATTGATGAAGCTCCATTTAACATGTATACAAAAGCTGATTACAAAATTGTAACGACAGATAGTATTTTAGTCCTGCTGTTGTTGCAGAGACGCAAACACTTGATGTGCAAGAAACTTCCTCTCATAAGTATGCCTACAGAAACAGATTTGCCATGTTCTGATGACTATGAGTAAAAGACAACATGTATGTGGTTGCTTAATATTTTGATGATGTAATATTTCCATTAACTCTTATTGTTGATAAAAGCTCAAATTTATGTCTAGCTTCCACATGATCTTATAGGCAAAATGTTTCTGTGGTTTGATGTTTTGTTTCAGCAATGGTAGCAAATATGATCAAGGTCGTTTTAAGTTTACCGAAGAATGGAGATTGGTTTCAGGAATTCTTATATATTTCTCTTATCTGTAGGAAAGAGACCTGTTGTGTTACAGGTAAATGACTAAAGAATGATTTCTAAATTCTTTGTTTTCTTTATTCCTGATAGCTAAATGATGAAAAGATTGTAAAGCTTGTACTTCATCATAAATTGCCAGGTTATGACATCATTCTTTCTTGAAGAACCTACAAATATTAAAGATGCTTGGAAAATACACATAAAATTTGCTCTGGGATTTCCTCAATTCAATCAAAACAATGCTTTCTATATGTTCATCAAGGATTTATATATCAATCTTTAAATTTGAAAGTGGCACATTGGATCTATTGAACCGTACTAATCCTGGCTGAAAAAATAATAATGCTAGGGGGTTATGTACTTATGTGACATCTTGTCAGTTGTCACAGTCTCTTTCCCTTAGGTACCTTTCATGAAGCCGAAGGTGTGGTAGAACTAAACCAAGGGTGATGATAAGGTTGAAGAATAGAAAAGGAAGTGCCCTTTTAGATTTGTCCACAATGGACTTGGTTCCTCATCTTGTAAGATCATCAAATTACTTATGTTTTGTATACAATTGTGCAAAATACTTGTGTTCATGTTAATTGGGTTGGTGTATATATATGGAAAGCTTCCAAATAGAGTTCACTCTTTATTTTTTATTTTCAACGAGATGTCGAAACATATTGTACAAGAGCACCATTAACGGATGCAAAACTTCCGAATAGATTTGTCCATAATTCTAATGTCTAAACTTTTGATTTCACTTGATCAGTCTCAAGCAATGCATAACCATTCCCAAGCCTCCTTTTGAATTTGTATGGATAATCATTTGAATGTCTTTTACACAATCCACAATTGAATGGCACTCATTACGTTCCGTTCGTACACATCTCGATGCCAGATTGGCAAAAATGAATATGGATTGAATGGAGTAAGAATTTCGAGTCATCTCTAGATCTATCAACTTACAAAGCTTCTTGCGGTCATTCAGTATGTGCCTCACATTCTTATAAATGTAAAACATATTAAACTCTTGCTGCTGTATGTCTAAAATTCTGGAACTTGTAAAATTCTGATGAATGTCTAAATCTTGAGCGTCTGTTTTACACCTGAATGTAATTGGATTCTAATTTTCTAAGAGTGTGTTTCCCTTCAGGAGGGGCATTGGATGGCATTTTCTTAAGGCAAGTGAATAACTGATTTTTTAGACGAGTTCATCCGGAAAAGTTTACTTGCATTGCAGAATTATTGATGAAGCTCCATTTAACATGTATGCAAAAGCTGATTACAAAATTGTAACAACAGATAGTATTTTAGTCCTGCTGATGTTGCAGAGACGCAAGCACTTGATGTGCAAGAAACTTTCTGTCACAAGTATAGCTTCAGAAACAGATTTGTCATGTTCTGATAACTATGAGTAAAGGACAAGTAGTTACTTGAAGTAGTTGTTGATACATGTTCCTCATGCAAACCTACGTACTCACCATGTCATGTACGTGTCATAAGTCATAACATAACATCACTTTTTTTCTTTCTTCTATAAAAACAAAAACGCCATCAACCCACCTCATCATCACCACACACAGACACAGTACTCATTCAATTTTTCACTACTTTCTCTTATATTTCAATTCACAAGTCTTCAACTTCTCTTGTAAACATTTAATTCAATCTTAAAAATGAAAAATTTGAGCATCTCATCAACAATGAAAGAACGTACACCACCACGCTGTTACGATACCAGTGTTACCCCTCAACAGTGTTATGAAGGTGGTGGGGTTACTACTCACTACTCTGAGAAAAGAAGTCCGTCAACTTCTCAAGTCCTTGCCGTAGTTACCGGTCTTCCTGTTGGCGGTGTACTGCTTGCATTTGCTGGACTCTCCCTTCTTGGAACACTCACCGGACTGGTGGTAACAATCCCACTTTTCATCCTCTTCAGCCCTGTTCTTGTTCCAGCCACCATTGTCATTGGCTTGGCTGTCGCTGGCTTTTTGGCGTCGGCAGCTTTTGGGCTGATGGCATTGTCCTCGTCCTCATGGGTCATGAATTACATCCCCCTGGATCAAGGGTCTCTACAGGAGCAACTCGAGTTGGAAAAACAGTGTGTGGTGGAGTGGTGGTCGGAGTGGTGTAACATGAAAGTTTTCTTCAGTTCTATTACCATGGCAGCAATTCTTTCACTCTCCTCCTTTGTCCCTCAAAATCATTGCTTCAACATCACCAAAACCACTCGTCGATTCCTCACAAACTCCGAACTCACCAACCTGCAACACCTCGAATCCTTCCTTTACTCCCAAAACACCAAATCCGGTTCAATTTGGGTTCGAGTAATGAGAGACAACGAAGTTGACCCAATAGTCTGTTTACTCGCAGATGCATTCGCTGAATTGATGTTGTTCCCGAAATGTTATATCAATGTGTTGAGATTCCTTATGAAACAATATTTGATTAAACGAAGGATGTTGATGCCGCATGTGGCGACACTGATTGGGTTTTATAGAGGAGTTACTAATGGTGAAGAAATGCAGTTGGCTGGAACTGTTGAGATTTGTTTTGATAAAAATGGTGCTAATTCTTCTCGTGCTTCGCCCACTCCTCCCAAGGATTCGCCTTACATTTATAGCTTGGCCGTGGATAAATCTCTTAGAAGGTAAACATTATTTATTACAGTCCTATTAATATTAAGAAAGTGTCATAGCTACATATGATTACACACACTCCAGGGTCAATTTGTATTTCGTAGATTATTTTGTTCCTTTTTCTTTAATGATGATGAAAGAGTTATTTTTTACAAACAGAATGCATATTTGGGTTATGAAGTGATGATGGCAATAATAAAAATTGCGCCCGAGTTGCTGAAATTTGCATTTCTTTGGTAAAATTACCTCAAGTGTCAAGAACCGTAAGAACTAATTTGACCAAGGGAATGCATATTCTCGGTCTAATTTGATTGGCTATATGCATATCCAGGGGCTGAATTTGTAATTTCCATTCTTCAAAGATTAAGGCTGCATTTGGATTGGTTTATTAATAACTTATTTAATCTCATCTACAAACCGAAACATATTTTACTGTGTTTGTGTGAGTTTATGATGATAGTGGATGAAATGTCCTTAAGCTGATTTCAGCTTACTTCAACAAGCTCCCATGAATAGTTTTTTAACACAACTTGCGAATTATATGAAAACAGCTTAACCACATCTTCTCATTGCTATTATATGTAGCTTATACATAGGTGCCAAAATAAGTTGCTTATACAAACATACCCCAAGTGTATGTAGATGTGAAAGCTAGAACGACTAGGCCTGTTTGAATTTGTTTATTTGAGCTTATCTACTAACATAAGTTTTTTGCAGCTTATGTTCGGCAGAACTTATAGAAATAACTTATTTTTATCTACTGAAATTATTCATAAATATTTTCATCAGTAGCAATTTGAGTTGAGAAAACCTGCAATTTAAATAATTGAGCTACATTCTTCATAATCAATGGTTTCCCAATTGTAATAATAATGCACTATTTAACTAAATATTTCAACTCAATGAGATTGCTATAATCCTTGCGATAACAATTGCAACATTGTTTTAAATATGATCTAAATTTACATAATTTTGTGCTCTTGTTTACCTTTTCTTATGGTCTAATTTCCATGAGTCAATGCATGCTATGGAAAGGCCTATAATAGTAACTGTGAGCATCCAAGTTAAAGATTTAAGTAACCGAAAATATATTCTCGTCCTGAAATTCCCATAACTCACATTTTCAAACACATGGTATATCTTCTCATTAAGCAAAAGAGAAAAAAACCGAGTGTTTGTTTTAATTTTCTAAAAATGTGTTTCTGATATTTAATTCCCTTCAGAAGGGGCATTGGACGGCATCTTTTAAAGGCAAGTGAGGAACTGATTTCTCGGATGAGTTCATCAAGAGAAGTTTACTTGCATTGCAGAATGATTGATGAAGCTCCACTTAACATGTATACAAAAGCTGATTACAAAGTTGTTACAACAGACAGTATTTTAGTCCTGCTGATGTTGCAGAGACGAAAACACTTGATGTGCAAGAAACTTCCTCTCATAACTATGCCTTCAAAAACAGATGTGCCATGTTCCGATGACTATGAGTAGAAGACAACATGTATGCGTTCAAAGTTGCATAATATTTTGATGAAGTAATTTTTCCATTATCTGTTATTTTTCCACATGATCTTACACTCAAAATGTTTCCCATGATAAAGTTTATTATTTATATTTGTGGTTTTTTGTTTTGTTTCAGCAATGGTAACAAATATGATCAAGGTGGGTTTGATGACTGGAGAATGAAGATTGGTTTTAGGCATTCTTATATATTTCTTTTATCTGTAAGGAAGAGACTTTTTGTGTTACAGGTAAATTACAAAAGAATGATTTCTAAATTCTTTATTTACTGTATGGCTGATGCTATATGATGAAAATATTGTAAAGCTGGTACTTTGTTATGTACATCGTTCTTTCTTGGAGAACCTATGAATATAAAGATGAATGCAACATAAAATTTTCTCTGGATTTCTTTAATTCAAACAAAACAATGATTTCTATATACATCAAGGATTCATATATCAATCTTTAAATTTGAATGGGCACATTGGATCATTTGAACCATACCAGTCATGGCTGAAAGAAAATAATAATGCTATAGGAGGTTATGGGACATTTTTGTCAGTTGCCACGGTCTCTTTCTCTTAGGTACTCCTTTCATGTAGCCGAAGGTGTGGTAGAAGTAGACCAAGGGTGATGATAAGGTTGAAAAATAGAAAAAGAAACACTCTTTTAGATTTGTCCCCAATGGACTCTGTTCCTCATCTTGAAAGATCATCAAATTAGTTATGTTTTGTATACAATTGTGCAAAATACTTGTGCTCGTGTTAATTCGTCTGGTGTATATATATATGGAAAACATTTGAATAGAGTTCACTCTTTTTATTTTCAACAAGAAACCACCATAATTCTGGTGTCAAAACTTGTGATTTCACTAGATCAATCTCAAGCTATGCATAACCATTCCCAAGCCTTTTGAATTTGTATAGATAATCATTTGGATCTCTTTTACACAATCTGCCATTGAAGGCCGCTCGTTACTTTCAGTTCGTACACATCTTGATGCCAGATTAGCAAACATGACTATAGACTGAATGGTGTAAGAACTTCGAGCCATCTCTGGATCAATCACCTTACAAAGCTTCTTGCGGTCATTAAGTATGTGCCTCACCTGCATATAAATGCAAAACATATTAAAGTCTTGCTTCTGTTTATGTCAAAAAATTCTGAACTTGTTTAGGATTTATTCTTCTCTCCCTTACATATACCCTTTTTCACTTAATATACTCATTTGTGTGACTATCCTCATAGAATCGAATTGACTATGAATGATACACCAGAAAATTACCAATTACTAGTAATGTCGAATTACTTTTAAAAGAAATGAAAAAAAAAAATCATAGTTGCAAATTTCATGGTCATATAGACTATTTATTTCTTTATAACCCCTGTGCATGTCTTGTGTGAATTTGTGTGTATGTGTGTGCGCGAGCGTATTTCCTACCTGTAGTACAAGGTTCTGATCATTAGGACCCTGGTTTAGATCTACAGCTCGACGTCCGGTCAAAAGCTCCAGAAGAACTACACCAAAAGCATAAACATCACTTTGGAGAGTGAGTTTCCCTGTCTGTTGTCAAATGAAATAAATTAGTGTGAAAATACTCATGTAGAAGTCAGCAATACTAGATATAAGAAGATAGGAGGTTAAGGATTGCAGGATAGAACTTTGAGTTATAAACATTTGATTTTGATGGAGGGATTGATAGATGAACCAAATTAGTTTTGGTAGCAATATTTGGTGGAAAGTATTGTCTATTTTCCTTTTTTGTTTGAATCATCTTCCTTTCAGTTCATACCTTAGTAAAATAATAGGAAACTGAAAGACTGTACTTAGAATTGGTTAAAATTTCAGCTTCAAGTGTTTAATGCAGACCATATTTTCAAAGTTAAGTACTTTTACTTGATGAGTTAATGTTGGATTTTCTAGCTTATTTTACTCATAATTTACTTTATGGTGACCTAGCCAAATCACAAAAGGTACTAGTTGGTGTTGCATTGCTGTTTTTCAACAAATGATTTATCTCACTAAATACAGTATGCATGACATGAAAATATAAGTTAGGTATATTGTGCTTGTAATGTAATCCTCATTTGCAGCAGAAGTGGATTTCTAATGTTTCAAAAATATGATGCTGCCATATGACTGAATAACATGAAAAATGTAGAAGAAACTTTATCTGAATCATTGAAACTTGGAAGTTGACACAAGTGACGTTTTTTTATGCTGGAAGAGGGAGGGTGGAGACATATATCATAGATGCATACCGATGTATACTCGGGATCAAAGTAACCAAATGTGCCGAGTACTCTGGCAGTCACGTGTGTCTCCTGTCCTTCTGGCATTAACTTGGCAAGCCCGAAATCAGATATCTACAAGAAGACTTAATTACAGTTCTTATATATTATTATTATTAGAAGGATATATTACAGTAAGTCATTACTAGGACCATATTTATACCTTTGCTTCAAAGTTGGCATCTATGAGAATGTTGGTCGATTTGAAATCTCGATGAACAATAGGAATTCCAACATCAGAACTTGAATGGAGATAAGCAAGTCCTTTTGCAGCTCCCAGTGCCACCTGTAGTCTTCGAGGCCAATCCATGTTTCTTTCTCCAATTCCTAAAATTAGTTTAGATTAATAGAAGCATACCGTAAGAAATTTTTATAGTAGTGTGAAATTTTGAGTAACAAACCATTCAAATGATCTTGCAGGTTCCCATTAATCATATATTCATATACTAAGAATCTATGCTTTCCATCAGCACAGTATCCTATCAAAGAAACAAGATTTGGGTGGCTTAGTCTGCTCAAAATGTCAACTTCGACTCGAAATTCACGTTCCCCTTCTGCTTCTTTTATTGCTGGAAGCTCCATTTTCTTGATTGCGACAACCTTCAGAGGGAGACATATTGTATCAGTATCTATTTATTTTCATCAAGATCACAGATTTTGAACCATTTTGTAAATCTTGAAAATCATGACGAACTCTTGTGGGCTATATAAACTTACGTCAAGAGCACATTACCTCTCCTGATCGCAAAGTGCCTCGGTAGACTTTGCCAAATCCTCCTTTTCCAAGCAAATTTTCCTCACTGAATGAACATGTTGCCTCTTCCATCTCCCTGAGTGTGTAAACAGATGATCCATGCAACTTCTTTGTAGGACGCGGCGTTTTATCATCAAGTTGCCAAAGTTGTGCAGGTTTGTAAATCCCTGGACAGTGTGCAAATGTTACAAATTGGTTGTGCAATGAAATAGCACTAAAAACGTGCTTAGAAGTTAAAACACAAGAAAAAAAGAACGAAAAAAATACATGGATCTGTATGATCTTGAGACTTGCTTCTTCGGCGCTTGTTCCAGGCGGAGACCAACCCGAATGGCATGATCGGCTGCTCTATCTAACGTGTTCTCGGTTTATCTATTGAAATGTTAGATTCTAACTTCTAACATAGAAAAAAAAATGCAATTTTGATAGATGGTTAATTCCATTACACACTCAGTTACAGCCCTAGGAGATGTTACCTATAAAACTTCCAAGAAAACACTTTTTTTGTACTATTGGTGTGAAGTAAATAACTTTAGAATAATTTGCATGTCCTTGACATAGTTTTTATTCCATATAAAAGTAATTTTGATAGCATTGGGAATCCTCTATTTGGAATACGTATGGAGCAAGTGAAGTTAGATTAGAAGAATACTTAACAAAACATCTTCCAACAACACATGGAGAGAGACATAGATATGTACTTTAAGCTTAAGAGAAAGCTTAGAAAAGTAGGTATTTCTTATTTTCCTATGGTTGAGATGTGGTTGGGGGGGTGTAAATAGTTTGACAAGGAAATGGGAACTGCTGCCTCATTCTCCATATTAATCATCATACATACGTTTTACCGTTTACAGAATGAAAATGGATGGTGGTTAGGATGGCATTTTCATTTTTTCTATGCATTATAAATTTGTTGTGTTACCTTATTTCTAAATCTTTCTCTTGTATGGTGCAACCATCATTGTTAATATTAAAGTCTCTCTTCATCAACTTTTGAGGAATATTTTCTTTAGAACTCATAATGGCCCTTGGCCATCAGTTAATTGGACCCTAATACAAGGAGTCGATTAGATATGTATTCTAATCAGTTAAGGTCACCTATAAATATTGATTTGGCTCCTCTAAAGGGATTAATTAGTAAAATGAGTTTTCTTCCAACAAAAAAAAGAAAGTAAAATGAGTTAATTAAGGAGTATAATCTTAATAATTGGTTTGTTTGTTAATGATTTATTTTTTAAATTAGTTGTTTAGTTCAGAGGAGTCGGATCTTGTACATATGTAGGGACAAAAATATTAAGGTTATTATGTTACAAAAACAAATGAAGGTTTGATTGCATTTAGGGTGCGTTTAATTTGCTACAAAATGAAAGACAAGACATGACAACTCAAGTTGTATCATGTTTGATTTGTAAAACCGATTTAGGGCAGAACAAACCAGAGGTAAGAGACAGGAAAAAAATTAAAATTATTGTCCCTCACCAAACCACATCACAATCACACGTACAAATTGTCTAAATACCAAAATAACATTTTGTCCACAAAAATTCATATAAGACAAAAATTATTCATTAAGATAAAAATTTATCTTGTGTTGTGTTGTTCTATCTTGTACTATTTTGTCCAGTACTTATTATTTTGCAGATCAAACGCACCCTTAGAGTTTCTCTAATACAATCAATGTGTTATTTTAATTCCTCAATAATTATTTTGTAAAGTTATTTTAATTCTTCAATAATTATTTTGTAAATTTAGTTAATTCTTTTTAAAATATTTAAATTTATTTTCTATTAGAATTTCTTACAAATTGAATACACTAATTGGTTTTATGCTTTATTATGCTAAACATTAAAAAAAAGTATCAAATTCCATTCAATAAAAAATCTAGAACTTTTTCCTCTTCAAACTATAGTATCTTGTATGATGTTTTTTTTCTCTACATGGCTCGTCAATATTATGACGTATTATTAAAGGAAAAAAAATAGAGCAATGGTCAATTCGCACATCAAGCTCATGAGATATGGCGAAGGATTAGAGAAAAAATAGGATGGATGAAGTCATTGGAATCTCTAATTCTTGTTCCCAATCCTTGGAGCTTCATTGGGGATGGAGGGGTGAAACCCCCACACCCCTATGCCATCCTCCAAGTACCTAGGTCTCAAAATGAGCAAACATACATTTTACAAGTGAGAAAACTCACACTTAAATGATTCAAAAGCGAGTTGCGAGATGTGCGCTCCAATATGTCCAACACAAAGAGCAATAACCAATTTGCACGTCAAGTGCATGGAAAGAGCGTTGCATATTATCAAACATTTGTGGTGCATTGTATTTTTCATGGTTTTTGAGTCTAAATTGTGTTAATGTATCTTCATGAAAGTTATAGATTTAGATGAATTGTTCAAAAGAACTTGACTTTGAACTTTAAATTGAACAAATATTGACCATACTATACTTATTTATTGGTTTGATTTTGGATTACTTGATCCCTTTATCTAGAGAATTGGAGTGTTAGATTTTTTTTTTTTTAATATTGCATTTATTTTATGATATTTTATAAACTAAAACGAAGCTCTTTTTAGTAAATAAGAAAACAACTTTCCTATTTCCAATACTTGGTTTAATACTACTTGGTTCTCACTTTTAATTTAATACAAACACTATACACTGGATGCAAAAATGTTTTATAGTACTTGATTTTCATACATGCACTCCACACGGATTAAGCCTCTTATATTTTAAAAAAAATGAAAATAATGTGTAAGATCTAGATCCTTAAGACATAAAAGAAGATAATTATTAAAAAAGAAAAATAGAAAAAAGATAGTTAAAGTTTTTTTTTTTGACAAAAAACGATAGTTAAAGATGAGATCAGAAACTTAAAAAAACATGGATGCTTGATTTTTTTTTTTATATGGTTGGTGAGCAATTCAATTTTTTTAAAGTAAAAAAAATCGTTTACCCGTAGCTGCATAGGAATGGACTTGGACAAACATAGTGGAAAATTGCTCTTCTCTCGTTAAGAATTGCCCGCTCCAACCAAACTTTCAAAAATACTCATGCGTGACTTAACTCACGTAAGTATATATACAGTGTAACTTAAGTCACGTTCGGTACATGGATGATTTAACGTGAGTTAACTCACATTGGGTTATGTTATAAAAACAGAACAACACCATAAGAATTTTCAAACTCCATTGTTGCAGTTTTGATCACCATTGTTGCGATTTTCTCCAAGCTTAAGCAATTCAACACCAATTACAACCCCAAAATCAAGTAAGTGTTTATTATCCTATTGCATTGGCTTTTTTTGATTGAATTGTTAGATTTTTTTTGGATAAATTATCACATATTTAGGCTTTTATGATTTGATAACTCAGTTAGTTTTTGATTGAATTATTAGATGTTGATTAGAGTAGAAATTGTTGATTAGAGTAGAATTGATTGAATTGTGGTAGAAATTGTTAGAAATTGCTAGAAATTGTTAGATGTTTGAAATTGTTGGATAAATTGTTAGAAATTGTGGTAGAAATTGTTAATGATTAGAGTAGGTTTGACCATTGATTTTTGCATTGTGTAGAGATGTCTCAGAAACAGGGTGATGCTCAATTGAAAAAGGAGGGTGAGAAGAAGAAAGCGAATACCACAATGACATGACACGGTATCAATTGCGAAGGATCCGGAAAAAAAGAAAAGTAAAGTGAATGTGTCAGTGTACAATTTCAACAAGATGAGAAGGAGCGGAATGACGTATTATTTCGGTCCACAACCAAAAGCAGGTGCCCCAGGAACTGCCGAGGACAACCCAATTGACTTAAATGACATGGGAGATGATTAAAGGTAATGGCTTATAATGTCTTTTTTTTTCTATGTTTCTTTATGTTTTTGGATATGTTACACATTATGGTATATTTTGGTATTGAATAAAGTTGAATAAATTTGAATAAAGTTGCACAAGTACAAAAAATCAATTAAAAAAAATACACAATTTTATTTAGTTTTAATTTCATCTACTTTACATTACATTCTCCATAAATATATGGTATCATCATGATGTTGGGTTTAAATTAAATTCTTAAAAGTTTTCTCAAAATATTGGTATTAAAGTGTCTTATAGTTAGTGTAAAATTTTGCACGTCTCTTTGAAAACTCAGAAGAATGAAGAGAACACAACACATGTATTCTACCGAATCAACTATATAAGTTCTCACATCGAATCCCCTCATATAAGATGAGTCACGACAAACAAGAAAGCAATCCAATACATTCTTTTGAACTTAATCATACTTCCCTGCCAACTGAAAAGTTTCAATTGACATAGAGTATGATCAAACCCAAAAGAACATCTTAGAGGTGCATTCCCTTTTGTGACACTCATCTTATACGAAGGAATTCGATGTGGAAACCTATATAATTGATTCGGCAGAATACATGTTGTGTTCTCCTCATTCTTGCGAGTTTTCAAAGAGACGTGCAAACCTTTACGCTAAGTATAAGACACTTTGACACCAACATTTTCAGCAAACTAATAAGAATTAAACTTAAATCCCAACAAAATAAAGACACTACATAATAATGATGCTACCTTAACATAATCTTGTGGCAGAATCAAACTCTTTATAATATCTTTAAGCGATCTCAGCAACGTAGCATCCATCTCAATCCTCGAGAACATGCGGTTCTAACAAAATACAGAGAACATGCTCCTCACACAATCATCGTTTGTGAGCATTATCTTGTCGGACTGCAATAAACCGGGACGTCCATACTGAACTTCTTCCACCTTCCTTGTGTCTCCGGGGGTTTAGTCATTGGTTGATTTCATTCAGTTGCTCCTTCAAATCCTTTAACGTGACATCGTTCCGAACCTTGAACAAATAAAGGTTTCCAACATTGAAACGTACTTGAGCGCTGAACAAATTGTCCATTGTTTCAGATCTACACCATAAGAAATTAAACAATCAATGAAAAACTCATTCAAGCATTTCATCCAACCCTTGTACTGCAACTTATACATAAACCATAAAATTCAAAACTAGAACAGAAACATGCAAACATCTAAACAATTAAGAAACATAAGTCATTTACAAACATGGAAAAAACAATTTTCAAGCATGAGCCTATCGAGGGCTAGCCCATGCAGTCTAGGTAATGCTTTGCCAACTTAACTTTCGGTAAGTTTATAATTTATTTTTAATGGATACAAAATGTTTATTAAAAGACTCGCATTATCTATAAATTCTAGCTTAACTGGAAAGAAATATAAAAAAATGTTAGGTTGTACCCCATGACTATGTTTGAAATCTCGATTCCTTTACTTATGAGTTTTTAATGATTATTATCATTTCGTCTATCTATAAAAATAAAAGGCTCACACATTCACATAACTAAAAACTAAAATACTCGTAGCCGCAAAGTCAAATTGAAATTATATCTCTATCTGTGAGGTGAACAATCTCACAAATAATGTGTAGATCAATATTGATCAAAATATCCACATTATTTTCTCGAGTTTTTTCCAATGGAGAGAATATATTACCATAGTTTATGAAGTTAAGTCTCCCACGTTAGGGATGACCTTAATTTTTATGTCGAGTTTGAGAATTGAACTTTTGATTTTCTTAGCACTCAACTTCTTAAACTGTCCATTTATTCATTTTTATTCAAAAATTTCACCTCACTTTTAAACGTTCTATGCTTGTTTTGAGAAAAAAAAAAACTATGTAAGTTAACAACATTGCTTTTGGCAGGACAACATTTTCGTCAAAAAGCATTATTCTTCAATTAATATGTATGTCTTTCATTTGTTTTGATTTTGCTAATGGAATAATACCTTGATTGATGAATCAAATTGATTGATGTTTTTTAATTTAACAAATAAATATACTATTTTGTAAAATTAAAAGATTAAATTGACTAACCATGATAATTTCAATGAATCAAGAGTTATGTATGATTTTAGTTTCTACAAAATAATAGGTTTTTAACTTTAATCCCATTTATTATAAATTATTTTCAAAAGAGGAACTATATTTACAATATTCTATAGAATTAAAATTACCATTGTAGTTTAATAGGACACGAGCTATTATACTACAATTGATTTGAACTAAAATCTAAAAAGCTAAAGGTCTTAATTCAAAATCAGACAAAAAAAAAAAAATATATTGATTTAACAATTACTCCATTCGTTTCAAAATACATGTTCAAGTCAACCACTTCACATATGTCAATGCACAATTTTGACCGTTAATATTTTTAATTATCTAAAGTAAAAAATTATAAAAATTTAATATTTTGAAAATATTTGTCGAGACAAATCAAACAACATCTTACATGCTAATATTTGTATTTATACATTAGTTAAAAAGTATGGTCAAAGTAATTCAAGTGAATAGTGTACATTGCAAAAATTGGACATGTAAAACTTGAAAGCTCAGTTTTTGTAAGAATTAAAAATATATTTAATCCAAAATCATATAACAATTTACTCTCGTGTATTCTTCAAAAAATAAAATAAATTTTACTCTCGTGTTTTGTGTGTATTGCGGTGCTGTACTCGTTTGTTTCTTTATTGCACCTTCTCAATTATTATCACGTTCGCAATAATCTGATTATGATTTATCGACACCGACAAAACTGTCATATTTAACTCTGCTTCGTACCACTGGTTACGAAAGAATCATTTGAAATACAGTACTAAAGTAAATTTCTTTCTAGTAAACATTATCTTTGGCCAATTATTTTAGTAAACATGAAACTTATAAATGAAAGTTAAAAATGTTATGGGCAATGTTATCACATGCCCTCAGACAAGGCACATGTTATATGTTACTACATGTTAGCATTACCATAACTTTATTTATAAATGCTAGCAAAGTTTGATGGTAAGGATGCATAATTACATCGGAACTCTTATTCGTGTCGGTTTTGGTGGTTTCTTCTGTAACAACGCATGTTTTTTTATCTCTCGGCCTTTTTAGGCTAAATCCCTAACACAGATGACATCATTTTGGCTGAGCTCACAACAATTCTTCGGGGTTTGCAATTGGCTATTGATAAGGGAATGACTGATCTGATATGTTATTCAGACTCTCTCCTCTCATCAACCACATCTCAAGAGACACCATGCAGTTCCACATATATGCTGTTATTCAAGATATAAAGGGCCTTTTGGCAAACCATAATTTTTTCCTCCACCATACTCACAGAGAAGGTAACTAGTGTGCTGATTTCTTGTCAAAGTTAGAAGCTACTTCAGATTAGTCATTCACTCTTCTCCTCTATTCAACCTCTTCTCCCAGATCAGGATCGACACGCTAGGAACCTTTTTCCCTAGGCCTTAGTCTCTTTTTGCTTCTTTTTCTTGTCTGTTTAACTTTGTAACAAAATAAAAAACTTATAAAAGTGTGAGTTTAATTTTGTTGTGGTGTGAGGATTTGGAAAGTGAATAATTTGTAAATACTAGCATTCATAATGATAGCGCATTCATAATTTGTAAATACTTAAATGAATCATACAAGTACACATCATTTATGTATAAAATTACTTACAAAGAGTTGATTACTCTAATTGTAGTAAACTAAAAATAGTCTATAAAATTACCTACTAAAGGTAATTGTAGTAAACTAAAATGAGTCTTTAAATATGTTCACTAATATGTGTATCTAAAAAATAAATAAAAGAAAATTGAAAAGAGCAAGAGTCACATGAATTTGAGATGGAGAGACAAACTTTTATCTAATTTCTTTTCAATTTTAAACACGGGACATGTTAATTGTTGAAGAGAGAGAAAGAGTCATTGTATGTTAATTGTTGAAGAAAGAGAAAGAGTCATTGTATGATTAACGATAACTAATGCATTACTCCTTAAAAGAATAATTGTAATGCGGTGCCGTACTTGTTTAAATAGACTAGACTTGTAGACAAGTTTTTTTTTTTTATATTTTTTTATGGTGTTTAGCTTGACATTTTTAGCTAAATAAGCCTATAAAGAAGCCTTAGTATAAATAAGCCTATAAATAGTCTTTCTTGGACATGATGTAGGCTAAGTCATAGGACTTGTAGACCGGTCCAACCTATTCTCAGTACTTCTAATAGATTATAGATGGTACTGTGAAGAAAACTCAAACTAACTCTTCATATTTATAATAATTTTCTATCTCTTTTTCTTCTTTATACCCGTTGTGGGACTTGGATGAATACCCACTTTGACACGCAAGAGATTCTCTCTTCATCCAAAGTCTCAAATTTCTTCACATTGTTGTTCACTTCATCTTGAAATAGTAAAATAGTGTTCTCATGACTAACCACAGATGTAGAATGAGTACTTAAACTTTTCTAACTTATCTTTTAGGCTTCGCAAATCTCCCTGAATTTTGGACTTGTGAATTATCATAAGGAGAAGCTCATGCTCTCATCAAACAAATTAGCATCCAACTTTAAAGTAGTTTAAAAATATAAAAAACTTGTCCTTTTTTTTTTTTTGTTATATTGCTATTCATTTTAATCTTCTTATGATGCCACTCTTAAAATCGCTCGCCCAGTTCACTTTCTAAGTTTCATACTTAATTAATAAAGAAAATTCAATATCGACAAATGTAATAGTTCTGCTGCTGGTGTGCCAAATACCTGGGAAGTTGAATTTGGTTTAGCTCAATTTTGATAAAATAAAATAAAATAAATACTCCGTCTCTAATTATAAAATTATTTACAAAAAAAGTTTTATTTTTAAATATAAGATCTTATATAAATTTTTAGATGTATTTATTACTCTTTTTTCAATTATACCTCTTATTAATATTACCAATTTATCGTATTATATGAAAAATTAGTATTAAAAGATAGATTGTTTTAAGGGTCCATATAAAATTAAATATGGCCGGCCCTTTAAATATTAACTAAGGGCCATATAATATACACAAGGTCTAATGATCAATTTTCTTTGATCACAGAATTTATGAGCACTGATTCATAACTTCACCTGAAAAGTTAGATGCGGTTAGTAAAAGTGGTAGCTGAACTAGCAACTACTGAATTTATGGCCTTTATCCTACATCACAAGTTTTGTTTCTATATAATATGCATAATGCATGTGATCATTGTCTCATTATTCTCAAAGCATATCAATCTAGCTACTTTAAAGTTTTAATTTCTTTCTAGCTTGTTGAATCATGGCTGTAGCTCTTCGTGGAAAGCTAGAGGTAGACATTGAACTCAAGTCTAATGTAGACAAGTACTGGCAAACCATTAGGGATTCTACAACTGTTTTCCCTAAGGCCTTCCCACATGACTACAAAAGCATTGAGATCCTTGAGGGTGATGGTAAAGCTCCTGGCTCTATCCGCCACTTCACTTATGCTGAAGGTAAAATTTAGAGACTTTCTTCTTTGGTAGAATGAAGGGCATTTTGGGTATAAATGAAAGGTTGATTTATTTTCTGCATTGTTTTTTAACATACATGATATGATACTCCCTTTGAACCACAATAATTGTTGTGTTTGACGATTTCACACAAATTAAGAGAAGATGATAAATGAAAGAAAGAGAATGATGATTTTACTATTTTATTTTTATAATACTTATTGGTGTATTCTCATTAGTCGTTACAATAAACGCAAAGTAGAGAATAATGACTTGTGAGTGATGTAAATTGTATTAATTATACGGTAAAATTGGAAGAAAAAAAAAGTAAATAAAGTTAAAATTGAAAACCAAAAGTGACAATTATTTGAGGAGAAATGTTTTTTCTCAAATGTGACAATTATTATGGGAGAGAGGAACTACTTGAAATTTGGGATAGTTTCTTTTCTTGTTTTATGGCTTAGTTATATAATAATAGACTATTAGAAAAATTTGAATTATATTTAAGAATTCAAAATAGGAAGAAAAAAAAAATGAAATGTGTATCTAATCATGTAGCTACATTATAAAAACATTAAAATTAAGATTTTGGATCTTCTACAACAGTTGCACAATGTCATTGGATCTGAATAGAAATGGATCTAGATCCAACGACCATAGAGGTGCACGACTGAGAATCCAAGTTCCAATATCACATTATAAATATTCTCTACAAGTGATAACTGCATTTAGTGTTATTATTTTCATGTTAAGCTAGTTTAGTCCAATTTTCATTGAAATATGCCTAAAATTTTGAACAATGCTATAACTTCCTATGTTGACTTAAGGGAAGGAGCAACATTATGTATTTATTTAGGGAGAGGTAGAGACAATAGGTCATACATTAACAGTTAAATTCAAACTCTATCTCATTAGGTTACATACAAAGCTAGACAGTCGTCACTGCGCTAATTCGACAAGACATTCGTGTCTCAATTTAGTTTATGTGAGCATTAATAAAGAGAGTGACCAATTGAAAATCTTTGTACATTTTGATATTTACTTATCTAATTTGGGGGCATATGTTGTAGGTTCACAACTAGCGAAGTCGTCGACAGAGAGGATTGAGACTGCTGATGATGAAAAGAAGACAGCAACCTATTCTATAATTGAAGGAGATCTTCTCAAGTACTACAAATCATTCAAGGGACACCTAGCTCTAATACCAGATGGAGAAGGATGTGAGATGAAATGGTGTGCTGAGTATATTAAAGTTAGTAATGATATTCCTGATCCAAGTATTGTCAAAGATTTTGCAGTCAAGAACTTCATTGAGGTGGATGAGTATGTTCAATCACTTGCTGCATAGAAGTTTAATATGCATTTGATGAGTTGAAGGACAAAGCTAGTATTTTAATAAATGTATTGTTGCATAATGTGGTTGAATAATGGAACCGTTTCCTATTTAATGTGATTTATGTAGTAAGGAGCTTGTCCTTTGGTATTGTTGGCTTAATGAATTATTGTACTATGTCCTCTTTAATTGTTATGATCTAAATTTCATGAGAATGGAAGTATTATGTGATCATCATTTGCTTTTCTTTTTTTGCTACATATTCTTACCGAGTAATAATCACAAAGAACATTAATGTGTATCCAAAACATTGCTTTACAGTTTAGGCACAGGTTTTTAAGTTAACTACCTCAATCATGTGAGCTATCAAAATCTGTTTTGGATCCCTGTGAAGTCTTTAAAGAATCATTGAATTGGATAATGTGTCAAAATTTAATGACTCTGCAGCAGCTGCAGTTGTTGGTTAAACAATTACTATTTGTCAGAACTCAAGAGTGTCACCATGCATATTATTCTCTCCGGTCTCAAATATAAGAAAAAATTCTTTTTTTAGGTTCATTGAATAATTAATGTATCTGCTTTACAATATAGACCAGATATAACTACTCAATGAACCTAAAAAAAGAATCTTTTCTTATATTTGAGACTGGAGGAAGTATATTGTATTGAAATGGATCAAAATAAGGCTGTTAAAATGGAGTACATCCATTATAAAATGAATGTCTATTAAAAAATTGTTTCGAAATGAATGTAATGTTCACTTTTCAATGTAAATTTTTGCAATTATGTCCGCTGAATAATGTTGTGTACTCTACTTCCAAAGTAATATGTGGGTAGGGAAAGCTCCTATTTTGAACATCGCGCTTCCCATGTCATGTTCACTTTCTTGATGGAAGCTCTCGTGATAGCTTCAACCCTAACAATGAGGGTAGGGAACGTTTAAATTATTGAAGCATAACACAAACACTTCGGAAGATGACTTGTTACTTGATAAGGAAGAAGAACACCATAGGTCTCAATTACTTGCAACACAAGAAATCACAGCTTAAGCTAGTTTTTAGTTAGCAAAACAGTTGTAACTGCCTCCCTAATTACCAGGAAAGTTAGTTATGATACAGTGAGAAGAAGTACACAATAGCTTATCATAATCACTCATTGTAAAAGCTATGTATACTTGTAAACAACTTATAGCATAATCAATCAGAAAAATATGATTCAACTTCAACTATTTTCTTGCATTTTCTCTTCTTTTCTCTTGTTTTCTATCAACTTTTGATTATCTCAACAACAATCCTGAATTCGGTTACGCCTTCAATTGCCCAAACTATTGTGCACATTATATAACTTCAAATGCTTGGAACACCTTAAAGGAAAGTTTCTATGTCGCCAAACATGCAAGTGTCTATGATCTTCAATCCGAATTGTTGATAAGTGTGTTAGCGATTGTTTCACTAATATCAGCGCAATTTGGTAAGATTTGGAAATGTATAGGTGAATTCCAAATTTTACATATCATGCTCCTAGTGCTTTTGAATGGATCAGTCTTTTGAGTTTGGCTCTCCTCATGGGCTTAAGTCCTAACAATCACATTATACAATATCTAGCTTAAAGAGAAGAACTATCAAAGAGGCATATCAAGACATGAACTGCAAGACTTGTTTGCTAAAAAGAGTTATAGTAAAGAGTTTAATACTATACACCGGCAATTTAAGTTATATTAAACACATGAGAAGTCTGAAAAAGATGTTGTAAAAAAAGGGTTGTAATCCTATAATTTAATATTCTTCCTATTTTTGACATTCTATTTTTCTCAATAGAAATAAAGTCCAAAAAAGTGATCAAGAGGTTGAATTTTTTTATGATTTTTTGCATGCATGTTTAGTACGTTAAAATATAACTTACCACTTGAATTAAAATTTTCCGACTATGAACGATTTGGTTTTGAATTTTTAAAGCGCCAAAAACTCAAAAACTAAAACAACGAAAAATCTACTTTTGACTTGGTTTTTTGCAGTCACCTCTATAATTTTCAATTTGTTGTGTGCAAGTGCGAGTTATATGTCGCACATCGGATAAAACAGTAAATGTTGAACACCTTATAAGTAAGAGGACCCATAAAACCATAGCCTTAAGGTTTTGGGTAAAAGTATTGTGTCTCTCTCACTAATGTGGTTGTTCAAGCCTCGATGTGGACGGTCTCCCAGGCTTCCCTCACTGACCCAACATCATTATCATCATAATATTTTTCAATTAATTATTTTTTCATGAAACAGAGCTACTTCCATACAAAATTTATGAACATAAATGAAACCGTATTAAAGGTATGTATGTAGTAGTAATATATGGTTTGATAATAAATGTATTGTTACAATGGAACCATTTCCTATTTAATGTGATTTATGTAGTAATGATCGAGCATGTCCTTTGTTGGTGGCTTAATGAATTATTGTACTATGTCTATTTTAATTGTTCTGATATAAAGGTCTCTTTGGTTCGGGGATTTTTGAAGGGAGGGAATGGAGTATTTCAAACTGTGTTTGGTTCAATTTTTTAGAGGAGAAGGGAAGGGATGAGAGTAAAATCTCTCGTAAACAGTCTAAACCCTAGATACGATTATTGTACTTTAGGAAGTACAACTCATTTGATAGCTTCAACCCTACCTATTATGAGGCTTGGGAAAGTTGGCAATAGCCTCGTGCATGCATAGATCTTGAATTTAGAAGGGCTTTTGATTGCTTAGGAACATTTCTCTCGCATCAATTGTGTTTGTGTCTTGCATCTTCGGTGTCAATTGTTCAACTTTCGCCAAAATGATAAGTTTGTCAAGAGTACTTCACTAATATAAATGCAACTTGGGAATAATTGGAAATGATAGGCCAATTCCAAATTGTTCATATACACATATTCCATGTGCTTGTAAAGAGATGGAAAATTCTTGAAAATTTCGTGAAGATTACGTGCTCCACGTCTTGAGAATATAGAATGATGATTACTCAAAGGTGAGATCTCAAAATTTATCAACGGAGCCTTTCATTGACCTAAATCGCATTTTCTCATTAGTTATGCAAAGTGAAAGCAACAATGGCTTAGATGGTTCTGAAGCATCACTTGAGTTTGTTAACAATGTAGGTTATATATGGCGAGATTTTACTAGGATAAGATAGAGATAGGAGTGGCTACCAAAGCATGGTTTGCACATTATGGGGAAAAGATGGACATACTGTGGAATGGATACATTCCACAGTTCTAGAGTTGTGTCTCGTTTTATTCTTCACATATATAATAGAATAGAATGGATACATGGATAACAAATAGGGATGCTACATATCACATTTTCTCATTAATGCATTTGTTCAGTTACTAAAAAAGCATTGTTGCTATTCCAGTCAAGTTACCTATTAGGGTTTACACATCCCCTCCTAAAATTCTAAGAACTCTCGGATAAATTTCGGGGTGTTACAATATCAACATCGTATGGGTGCACTACTTCATTGACAATTGGCTGACGCCAAGATTTAGTACCTGGAACAAAAAGATCATATACCCTTCACTATATGAACTTATCTAATCCACGAGTCATTTCACAAACTAATGTGATCTATGGTGCCAAGACTCCAACTCACTGATTCACTGACCAAATCGTCCAATTTTAGAAATTCGTCCATAAATTTCCCGGGCTCCCAACTAGATGTGCATCAAGAAAATCACACCGCGCGAATAATATCTTGCTTTAAAGAGACGAGCAGGGCCGTTCTTAAAATTTTACGGGTCTAAGGACAAGTTTGAGAAAAGGCTCCTTTATATAATAGTATATAATTTTTTTTTATAAATGATAAATGAGGAATGCATTAATTATGGTGATTGCCATCTCAACTATGTTGTCACCCTAAGTCTTCATAATACAGTGTTTTGAAATCCCAACTATGTTGACACCTCAAAACATTGTGTGTCGAATACACATTGTCCTATATATTATTAATAAAAAAGAATAACAAAATAAAAAAAGTTTGGGGGCCGAACCAAACCCAACATAACTAAGTAAAATACACTTCCTTCACACCCAATAACATGAAAACCTTTTTTCATTTGTCAATAGAATATGATATGTTACTTATAAAAAATTACACAAGACCAAATTTGATGTCTCAAGTATGAAACTTTCATGATGAAAGTCATATTATTTATATTATGAAATCTAAATACTAACTCAGGTTCAATTCAATTTGAAACACCAAAAAACATCTTCAAAATAAAAAGTAAATTTAGTCTCTAGGAAAAAGTAGAGATTTTGTGTTTTACTTTTATGTTTTGCCTCTTGACTGATGAAATAATAGGGGGGCTCTGAAAATGAATGTGCTGGGGTGTGAAAATCAAATGGTGCTGAGTTGTAAAATAAAAAGGATAAAGGACTACTGGGCTTCTGTCTGATAAAGAGTTAGGCCATCTTCGCAATGTTTGCTATAAACACCCGTTAAAAGAGCTATTGATATATACACCCCACCCTACAAAACAAATTTTGGCCTTCTACGGGCATGGGCCCTAGGCCTCCGCACCCCGGGCCGGCCCTGGATACGAGCTACTAAAGTGGAGACATCAACAGTGAGGCTTGTTTTGTCAAAAAGAAATAAATTAAAAGCATAGAGGTTATGACTTATGAAATCCGATTCCGCCTTTAGCTTTGTTGATGGACAACTTATCCCCAAGCACTTCCACTCTCAATACCCCGCAAGAAAGAATTTCCTTATGTTGGATGCAATTCACATGATGTTCATTAAATCATGTGTATTTTAGAAACGTTTCGTATAAATTAGTAATACTCATATAAATTAATAATAATTATGGGTTCTTGTTAAGAATTCAAAAATAAAAATAATACGGATAAATACAATTAAAAGTATGAGTTATAAAGTGTGTTATTAACTTTTCACACAAAAAAAATGTGTTAGTAACATTATACTTTGTTTTGTAACAATGGAACAACATTGGACTGTGTCTCTAAGTTTTCAATCCCTTTCTCAACTTTTTCTTCTGAAGCTTTTCCCCATTGCACGGCATAAAATCCTACCACGATTATAATCGCACCAATCAAACTGCAAAGAGTCATTTTCGAAATTTATTCTCAATGTTATGCAAAACAAAATCTCAATATAAACTTCCCCATAAACAAGGATTAAGTAATTAACTATGTTACTCAAAATGATTCACTAGTTTTGGTATATGTACCTTCCAAGATAAAAGTCATCTCCGAGGAAAATTGAACCCAAGAAAACAGTAAAGATGATTCCGATCGGCTTAAACATAGCACAAAATAGAGGACCGGCTCTTTGCACAGACCATGTTTGTAGGAAGTATCGAATCCCTATTGCAGCTATTGCCTGTTAACAAGGATAAGAGACGTTGGATAGTTCATCTAATTTAAGCGAATGATGGAAATTGTAAGTTTCAAAACCGAACGAAGAAAAAAAAAATTAAATAATAGTACGGGACAAGAGCAACTAATTTTTTTAGCACCTAATTAAGCCTTGTCATGTGTGACACAAAAGTAAACACCTACTTCATTTCACAAAAGTAAACAACCACGATAGCAATTAATTTCTTAACGTCTACCATGAACGTACAAGTTATCATTTTTCTCTCATTTGTTTTAGAAAAATAAAATTTGTACAACCAATTTATGATAACTTTTGTGATAATTTTCTCTATCATGTACTTATATCATGTTCTTTAAAAATTTATGGTTATCTCAAAAATAGCCACAAATAATTGTTCAAGTAATATAACTTTTTGTTTTACTTGCGAAGTGTAAGCTTACAATGTGGTCCTGAATTTTTTCGTCCGGTGTTTATAACTAATGGACAAATGGTGACACTTCATAAATCTTTATTTTCTGTGGCATATATTCTTCTGTGTCAAGATAAGAGGGAATACGACAAGTTGAATGATTTTTATTATCCCCTTGACAAAGATTACTCACGAATTCTTGAAAGGTATATCTTAATATTTTGATGAATTCATGACTATATCTTAAATTTTCATTTTCAATATCAATATCAATATCAATACCATGTCATAATCAATTTATTTTTTATTTCTTTTAGATATATCCCAACCCCTCTCTACAAGTATACATCATAACCCCTCAACAAATTCTCTCTACATATACCACAAAAAGATACAACGGTGTTACGATTTTTTAGTAGTTTAGAGTGTCCGAGTGTGAATTCGACCACTACATATATTATGCAATGTCTCTACCAATAGAGTTAAACTCATGCCGACAAAAAAACAGTAATTATAATGTGATTCTACTGTGACATACACTGCACTACATGACCGCATCACATCACACGATATGCTATTCTTTTTTTTTTTCTTCCTTTTTTTTGATACTATTTAAAACCATCCCAATAGTGTAACTAAAAAAAAACAATCCCAATAAATTTAATGTTTATAGACAATAATAAATGATGATTACCTGGTATAGTATGACTATCAACCCCATATCAAGCTTTAGTTCCCATGCACTTTGATCTCTAACCACAATTAAGGCATATACTCCTGTTTGAATTGTAATAAAAAGGACTTGGAAGAAAACTATGACTATTACTGCTGGGTATTTCTTTGTTACTGAAACCTAAAACATGCAGCGGGAAAACGAAAAATTAATTTACCTTATAGTAAAAAACATATTACTCAAAAGAAAGGGGTCCCCTATTATGGATCTTAGAGAAAGGTCCAAAGACTAAACCCCCGTCATAAGGGTGTACTCTTGAACACTTTTTTCAAGGACGATTATAGAGGTTGAAATGATTTTTTTTTTTTTTTAGAGGTGGTAAATGAAATATGTAAAATGTTAAAATGTATAGGACATGATTAACCCTACCTGATATATGTACCACATTGAAGAAAGTAAAGAATCTCCAGCACATAAAAACCCTCCCAAAATCCAATTCAAATTTGGTGAAAATTGAAGTGTGTGGTAAGAAATTGATGAATGTATCTTGAAGATTGGTGGACCCTTGTACAAGATGACAACAAATGCTCCAGCCATTGATACTATAGTTCCTATTGCTTTGGCTTGGCTGCTAGAGTGTGTCCAATATATTCTTTCAATCCTAATTAAATCATTAAATTGAGATGAGATATTGCAATTAAAAGATTTGGAATCCTTAAAAAAAAAAAAAAACTTAATAGCAGTTTTAACCCCCTAACTTTTCTAAAGTTGCGATTTTGGCCCCCTAAGAAAAAAACTACAAAACCGCCCCCTAAGTTTTGCACTTGTGGCAGTTTTGGCCCCCAAAGCCAATTTTGACTCGGTCTACGCTGGCGTGGCACCCTAAGTGAGGTGCCACGTGTTATTTTTTATTTTAGTTTTTTTGCCTTGGGGGCCAAAACTGCTACAGTTACAAAACTTAGGGGGCAATTTTGTAGTTTTTTTCTTAGGGGGTCAAAATCGCAACTTTGTGAAACTTAGGAGGCGAAAACTGCTATTATACCAAAAAAAGAAGATTTGGAATACTATATCACGCGACCATGGCATCACATAGAATCAAGGGCTTCCATGATGTTTTGCCTCCATTTAAAAGTTTTAATATGACTAATTATATTTGTACAATTTTGCGAATGTTTTTGAAATAAGCTTTCTTATTTTCTCACTTTTTAATGAGCAATGATATTTGAACAACCATTTGTTAACAACTTTCATGACAACCTCATTTTTTTCTTTTTTCATTGGTTAAAAACAATGGAGAGAGAAAAAGGAAGAGAGAGAGTAAGAATATAATGTG
>Ga0315913_1000936_pt1 | contig 29620 bp, 13 predicted proteins | sample MpolsnodulesMG_FD_207736 | JGI IMG/M metagenome (GOLD analysis project Ga0315913, IMG submission 207736) | Medicago polymorpha root nodule microbial communities from Los Angeles, California, United States - small nodules | ecosystem: Host-associated > Plants > Roots > Nodule | place: USA...
GGTCTAATATATATATATATATATAAAAATATTGGGCAATATTCTGGTGTGGCAACAGCCACACCCGCCCCTGCATACTTGGCATATGAACATGATCATGTTCAGATCGTGGGGGTGGGGAATATAAGTGTTTGAAGGAGTTCAACATATAGGATGGCCTTCATGAAGGAGTTCTACATAAAGCTCATACAATATTCCCATTATTACGGTCAGGATAATGGGCAAGCAGAGGCAACTAAATAGATTATTATTGACATAATAAAAAATAATTTCAAGGATAAGCCGAGAAGATCCCAAACAAATACTCAGTTTGACTTGTAGGCCACGTCATTTGTCTTTTAGCGATAATTTTTGCCTATAAACAAACATTATAAGTTGCTGATAATTTTTGCTCCATCAACAGTATCAAATATTTTTTAGAGAATCTAAGTAAACAAACATTATATGAGGTTGATTTATGATTTACTTATTATTTTTCATAAAAAGAATTTACTTATTTCTTATTTATAAGTTTTATCCGATGATATAAACACTTGTATAATATAAAATGTGTTTGATCTGCTAAATAATAAGTACTAGACACAACAACACAAGACAGAATAACACATGCCAAACTTTTATGGCATTGACTAAATTTTGGTCTTATACAATTTTTTGTGGATAAAAGTCTGTTTTGGTATTTTAGACAACTTGTACGTGGAGCAAAAAGTTGTGTTGTTGTTTAATGAGGGACAATAATTCCAACTTCTGTCTTGTCTCTCTAGTTTGTTCTGTCCCTGAAACAATTTTATAAATCAAACTCTGCACAACTTCAGTTGTCAGATCAAATGCATCCATAAAGTTCACTACACCTAAAAATAAATGAGATGTTAGTAGATAGATAGATTGATTCGAGTTTGATAATAAAAAAAACTACAATATTTTTCCTGATCCAAATAAAAAAATTATATTCATGATCTCTTAACATAATTTCATGTAACATTTTAGTCTTTTATCTTTATTTTTTCACGTAATTTTTTCTTTTTTGATTGTTTTGCATATGAATTTTCAAATCTATGATTTTATTTCCTTGTGACCTCTTGGTCTATAAATGTACGTTCTTTCGCCCATGTTTGCATATGAATCTTATATTTGAAGCTTAAAAATTCTTATGCAAATGGATCAAAAGGACAAAAAATGCATGAAAAATGATCAAAGTGTTACCTAACATTAAGTTAAAGGACCGCATTTGTAACTTCTCCATAATATGGATATTTTTTTAAAGAATTTTGTCTTAATATTAATTGTATCATGCAATAGATTTTTCTAAAACCTTACTCTATGAAATTGATTTATGATTACCTTGTTTCTAATTTATTTGTCACTCCATCTCATAAAAATATGTCACATTTGCACTTTTTTCTTTTTCAAGATAGTCGTTACTCTTTTTTTTTTTTTTTGGGTAAACAATAGTTGTCACTTTATTATTTATCTATTCTATATATCTATACAATATATGAATAAAGTAAACTATTTAGGCTGACCTTTTCTCTTTTCAATTATATCATTGGCAAAATGCTCGCAACATTCGTAGCACACCTGGTGTACCGCCACGACATGAAGGTGTAGTGAAATGGACTAAACCAACTGCTGGAAGATTTAAGTGCAATATTGATGCTTCTTTCTCCCAACATACTAACAAAGTTGGCATAGGAGTTTGTTTAAGGGACGATTCAGGTCCTTTTGTTTTAGCAAAAACTGAATGACTTACAGCAGTTTGTGAGGTACATACCTACGAAACTCTTGAATTGTTATCCGCTTTAGAATGGGTTCATCAGTTGCATTCGTGACCTATTGATTTTGAGCTTGATTCCAACAAAGTTGTGAATAGTTTCTCATCTGTTCACCATGATGCTAGAAAGTATGTAATGATAATTCATAATTGTAAAACGATCTTTAACCAATATTATGTTAACTTGGTGTTGAGTTTGTGTAGAGACAAACAAACGATGCAATCCATAGATTAGCTAAGGCAACCACATCTCAGTCTTGGTAGATATATCAGATTGTATTGAACATATTTTAAGTAATGAAGTTATATTAGTTATTTTCCTTAAAAAAAAATAGTTTTATCATTAAAAAAACTAATCACGTAGTGTTGTACAAAATCTGAACTAATTTGGTAGATTCCTTCTTTCTTGCGTGACAAGAAGTATTACTATATTAGACTATTCAATTCAGTTCAAAACCCTAGCAAAGCCTTCACGCGCGACTCTTCTTCTTTTCCGCATTTTGTCTTCACCGTCATTCAGGTATTATCTCGTCTGTGATTTCTTGATCGAGTCGCCAATTTCCTTTTCCTCTACGCTGCGTAGTTCATTCTCTTTCACGTTGCTTTTTTTTTTTCTTCCGATTTTTTGTTATTGTTTATGATTCTTTACTGTTGATGTTTAATCTGCTTTCATTATTGATTTGCGACTCATCTCATATCTTTATCTGAATTTTGTTGTTTCCCTGTTGCATTTTGGAACCCTAGCTATTTGCGATATTGTTTCCCTGTTTATGCTGTTGATTTTTTCTTCTACATTTGATGTTACTTTTTAGTTTCTATTATCTTTCATTAATTTTGCAAGCAAGCCATTTTGATTATGATTAGTTCTTTTCGATGTTTCTTTTATTTAACAAGGTTATTTCAGTGATTGGTTAATTGTAAGTGAGTTAAAGATTAGACATCATATAACAATTATGAATTAGTTCTAATTTTCTAGTATTCATGTTGTTAAGGTGGTTTTGATGGATTTATTTTTTGCGGGAGGCATCTCGTACTGTTTGGCTGCTGCTGCCGTTAACTTTTTCAACAGAGATAATGTCAGGTATCACTGCAATGTCATTAGCTAGTGCCATTACTTTCCATATAACGTTTTCTTCTTTTTCATAGTAATCATTATTTTAATTTTTGTACAGGCATGCGGAAACTCTTGAATCCATTCCCCGGTTCAATGAGCTGAAGGACTTAGGCAAGTATCTTTTATAAGGAAATGAAATACCCTTTCATTATATTAATATAGTGTAGTACTTGATTCTTTGATGATGCAATTTGTGCTTTTGAGGGTTGTGATCATGCTTGGGATTCTCCACTTTTCAGAACAACTGCTGGATGTTGAAAGGTTACCATTGCTTGTTGCAATTTCTGGCCAAGTTGTTTCTGAAACCCCAATTGAGTGCGAGATAACTGGTTTAAGAGGTGTAATAGTTGAAGAAAGAGTATGTAGACTTCAATTTCTGACTATAATGAATTATTTCTTCTTTTATAATGATGTTGCTTATCTCATTTTAGCCCTTTGCAACTATACTATACCTGTTTTGCAATTTTATTTTTAGGAAGAGCGACATTATCTTCAACGGGATATTTCTATTGGACAATGCAAGGATGCTGCTACACAAACACTGAATGGCAAAATAGATATTTACTGGAAAAACCTTTATTCGTTATTATCATCCAATTGTAAAGAGGTTCCTTGGTATCTGGTGTGTTGGTTTTCTTTGTTCCTCCAATGATGAAATTTTTGGTTTTACTATTTACTAGGATGATGTGATACTTCTTTCTCAAATAAATATGTAATATAACAAGTCATTCAATTCCATGTGTTAATTAGGATGATGGGACTGGTCGTGTGCTTGTGGTTGGAGCTCCTGGTGGCACTGGTTTTGTATTGCCTGCTGGAAACTCAACATTTGAAAAGTTGGAGCAGACACAAATAAATGAAACATCGGACCATATTCAACTTATAAAGGTGGGAGTGTTAGAATCAATCTCTTCTACCCACCTCTTCTGCAAACAATATAAAAAATTAAAGCACTAAGGTGTTTATTTTGTCATGAAATCATACTTTCAGATCAAGGGATTGAAGAGGATTGAACAGGTACTTCCGGTTGGAACTGCTTTGACTGTTGTTGATCAGGTAATATATTAGTTTCAAGAATATAGTTAGTTTTATACTCTATAGATTATAGAATCTCATTATAATTGTTATTTGGACTGTTGAGAAGTAGATTCCTAATACAAGATATAACAGGTTACTTATTGGAACAATAATTTCATTAAACATGTGTTGCTGTGGTTTTATACCGGTGGTGTATAAGCTTCTTGTAGATTTGGTCATTTGTTACACTTAAGTAAAATTAACTCCACATTATGAGTACTCAAACTTTGATCTTAACCATTTCTGTTTCTAAAAAATTAAATGGATTACACTTGCTAAATACGATATTATAATAGAATATGAGTACTCAGTGCCTCTTTACATTTTATGAACTCTTGTAAAAATATTAATTACCGAACAGTCAATCGATCATAATGTTCAATCACTTAAAAAAGTTTGACTTTCATCATATGAGTTGTGATTGGTTGACAATGTAAAAAGTTTTACACCTAGTGTATCCAAATTATCCTCTAATATTAAATCTTTTATTGTTTAAAACCTGTCTTTTTACAAGAATAATTTTTAACTGTATGATCAGGCCTCTAAAGATGATGACGGGACCATTTGAATTCAGCGACCTCCCAAAGGGCCATTTTATGTCTCTAGCAAAGCGATAGATGAACACACTGCAAAATTTGTGAATTATGCTAGGTTGCTTTACTTTATAGTTGTTTTTTGTGTTTTGGTCTACAACATTGTTTTACTGACTAAAATCTATTATTAGGTTGTGTGAGCAAACTTCTATGGGCCTGATAGCGCTTGGTGCTTTTCAAATAGCTGCCCGCATCTACTATTTGTTAGATCGTAGAAGACGTTGCAGTGAACTGTGAAAAAGGTACAATATATACTGGGATATTCTTCTGATTAGTGGTGGTGACAAACAAAATCTTATTAAATTCTTTTCACTTAGCCAAGCATGTTACTTGAAAATTAAGGCTTTCCCCTTGGACAATCAACAACTAAATTGAAAAATAAACTGGGGCAACTGAACTAAAGACGAGTAGCTAGGATTTCAAATCTTGTTCCAGATAGTTAGTAGAATAGTTTAGAATGAATAACATTGCATAATGAACAGGAGAGAATATCTTAAAATAAATAAAAATAAGAAAGTAAGGAAATTGTATAAAAAAATAATAAATAGAGAGAATAGTTTTAATTATGACAATGATCAATAATAATTGTATAATTTTTTTACAGTGATGTGGATTGTATGATTATTTGAGCAACTGTTGCATGAGAACAAATTCTCATGACATTGATTAGAATTATGAAAAGTTGATAAGACATAGACTTTTGAGGTGTGTCGTTTGACGTGACAAAGAGATTATATAGTTTTTGTGGAGAATGTTTGTTGTAATATTAAATAAATCAAGCATAGCTCTTATTGTATTTAGCATCCACGACACTTGGAGGATCCTCACTCATACTGTACACGCTAGTTTAGCATTAGGAGTATCATATTGTATAGTTTCCCTGTGAAACGAATTAACTGAACTGTGTCAGTTATTTAAACTAGTTTGAGATTCAGTTAGAATAGCTTATTTTAAAGATGATCCTATATAATGGAATTCATTTCACTGTTATCATTCATTCAGTGAAAATACAAAATGTAAAACAAATGCTCTCTGCAAATTCTAACAGAATGAGCCAAGAGTTCATTCCTTAATATGGTATCTCAAAGCCCTTCTGGATCCATGGAGATTATGCAAGCATCGGATGCTAGTCCATCTTCTTCTTTGGCGATGCCATTTCTGTCATTCGGATCCTCTTCGAGTCACAACCATTTTTCTGCCTTATCTGAGAATCTTGACACACAAAAGCGGCAGAACTATCTGCTTTAGTGTCAACAAGTTGAACAGGTGGTAAAGTCTCATAAGCTTTATAATCACCTTGTTAATCTACAAATTCCTGCAAATTTTTGTCTTTTTAAGATAGCAACGCGAATCCCGTTTCTTCCTGAATTCAAACTAAGGAAAGTTTTTGATCAAACTCTCCTCTCATGGCTTCAATCAAGCATCATGAAGGAAATGATTACAAATATCATCCGATGCAAACAATTGTGGCAAATCTTGGATAAGATATACACTTATTTCCAAACTCATACCAATGTGAAGTCTCTTAGGGTGTGTTTGGATGGAGGGTTTAGGAGGGGAAGGGAGAGGAGGGTTTAGTTTTCATTTTTAATTTACGGACACTATGAAATGTTTTTGAAAAAGTTAACATATTAACATGATAAACAATCATATAATATTTCAATCACACTTAATGTATATTATAAAAACATGTTATATAGTCCATAATTTAAAAAAGAAAAGTAAACCCTCCCCTCCCTTCCCCTCCTAAACCCTCAATCCAAACACACCCTTAAAGATTTTGATTACATGCTTGTGTATGTGGATGATATTATTGTCACAGACAATAATCCATCACTTATTCATTCCTTTGTTTCCCAGCTCAACTCAGTTTTCTCTCTTGAAGATCTTGGCACATTGTATTACTTCCTAGGCATTGAAGTGAAATCTCACTCAGATGGCTCTCTCCTCTTGTCTCAGTAAATACATTGGAGATATTCTTGCAAGAATCCTCATATCCATATCCCACTCATTATCTGTTTGTGGTTGGTGCTCTTCAGTATGCAACCATCTAGCGTACATGCTAACTGATCGTAGTTTAATGGTTAGCCATAAAAAAGAAAACCACAGAACCCGTTAAAATAGGGGGGAGAAAAGGTGTACACTACCTTTGAGTAACATACCTCACTACAAAACTTGTAAAAAGAGCAGAACATTAATATTGTACCGTTTGCCACGACGAAAAGTGATGTGGCCTGTGTGCACATAGTGTGGTATAGTGTTGGTGAGGTGGAGTGGGGAAAGGCAAGGCCCCAACTCATGAGATGTATGCTACTTGATTTCCTAGTTTTTATTCAAGTTTATAAATGAGTTTTAATTGAAAGAAAATGCTAATTTTATGAAGTCGGGTTTTTTTATTTACATTTGTTTTTATATATTTGTGCGATCATTGTTTCTCCTTCCTATTCACTTGGTATCTTATTCTTTCATTGAGAATATGTAGCTCACCCGTTTCCTTTCATTCTTTTTCTTCAGATTTGTAGGTTGCAGAATAGGTATTTCCTTATACTTGTAGATTTGTCCAAGAGTTCCTTCATTTTGGTTTGTCTCTATATTAAATGGTGGTCATTATTTTGCAACTTTAAGATGATGCAACTATTTTGGTATGAAGTTGTTTCGGTACTTTAGGTTTTATATAGCAGTACACTGTACACGTTATGAAGTTCCAATATGCTTTTGAGTACATGTAAACTTTGGCACTTTGCTGGTTGGTTAACATTTTATTATGGATATTTAATATTGTTTAATGGTTGATATTTTGGGATGTCGGGGGAAAACAGAGGAAAACTGCCAAAAAAAATTGGTTGCCCCTTGATTTTCAAATGTGTATGCGGGTTGGTAGTTATACTTGCCAGACTTAGAATATATATGTTGAGTGAATGTTTGTTTGTGCGACGAACACCGTTCACAACCCTAGAGGGGTTGTGACAACCTCAAACTGCAGAAAACAATGCACGCAACCTAGACATTTGGTTTGAAAATGACAAAGTAAATGTTGTTTAAGTCTTTAATGATATTAAGAAAACTACTTTTTTTTGAAAGGATCAACAAAAACTACTTGTTGGAAAAATTCGTTTCAACCAATACGAGGTGTGATTGCAAGTAAATCTACTTCAAAAAAGTGCCACAAGGCACAAGTTTTCTGAAGTATAATGCATCGACTTGCACCTCGTAGCACTTTGTTGTCAAAGTATTGCGTCCCTTTTCTTGATTGACACTAGAGTTGACGACAAAAATTTCTTTAGTTCTTCGAAAACTATCTCATGCTAAAGAGCCCACTTGAATTGCTTTGGTTTCTTCAACACCTAGTAAAAAACAATAGATTTTGGAAAAGCTAAAACAAATGCTATTAAAATAGTAAAAGTAATTTTTTGGTTAAAAAATCTCAAACAAATGGATCTTCCTTTAAGGTTTTTTTTAAGGAAGCCCTTTTAAGGTTAAAAATGATTACTTTTCACAAAATAACTTTTTTTTTAAATCTGAAAGGTCCATAAAGTTTTAATTCAAATAAACAAAAATGGATAAAGTAGGTCCCTTGGAAATCAAGAAACGGATAGAAACTGCATGACCCTAACCGGAAGTGTGCATTTCTTTGTTTCCCATGTTTATAGAGAATGAAATCATTATTCTGATGCCTTAGCTAAGAAAGAAATAGAGTGCAATCACCTGAATATTTGGATGAAGGTCCCTGATTGCATTAGGACCAATTATGTTCAACACAAATTAGGAATGCCTAATTTTAGATTTGTACCTTGAAATGGAGGTTTTGGTTTGGTCCCCTCCTTTGTACTTTTGTTGTTTTCCTTTTCATCTCATCTCTATATATTTTGGCAAGCTAGCACTATGCTAGTTTATCCCTTTTTTGAGAAAAAAAATAACAAAAATGGTTCGGGTTCAAGGCTCCAACGACAAAGCTTGCAAACATTTATGTCGGGGCCAAATATAAAGAAAAAACAAAATATTTTTAAGATTAACATATTAAATTTAAGGGTAAAATATGTTTTAGTCCTATTAATCCAACGTTTTGGGTTTATTCTGTATAGAATATTATATTTAATTTTTGCCTGAGCTTTTTAATTTTTTTACCAAAAAATTGAGTGTTTTTTCAAGTCCTGCATTTCATCTCTATCACAATAAATTAAGGACTAACATAAACAAAATATTAGCAACTTAAATTAAAAATCATGAATGTTGTAGAGGATGAAAACAAATTTAATCTTAAATTTAACCAATGCGTAAAAAAAATCACAAATGTAAATTAAATCAACAACAAATGAAGTAAAAATTGACATGTTGGTTAAACATGATTGACACAACGCGTTTTAAGAAGTCAATTTTATCTATAATTGATTATTTATTAAAATAGACTAATAATGTCTTTTTAAATCTAAACAAGTAAGTTATTTGTAAGAAATTCATTATCCATTTAATTTGCTTGTGACTATTGTCTTGACAATTTTTATTATTAATTTTTTTTCTCCATAGTTGTCGTTGAGACTCACAGGGTCAAACCAATCCAATATATTTTTTTAAAACAATACAATCAATCATGTTGTAATTTTTTACTTTCTTATTTATGTTAATTTTAGATTAACAAATTTATTTAGGGTAGTTAAGTATTTATTATTTAGGGTAGCTAAATTTAAAAACATACCGGCCTATTCAATAATTATATTTTTTAGGGATATACTTGGCTACTCCATCCTCTTGAAAGCTAAGCCCGCCCCTGTGAGCCTCCTTCACTTATATGTTTGAGGTTCTATAACAATTGTCATTTTGTCTATTTATAAAAACAAAATCCGAAACAAACACTTTTATCTATATTATATATAAAGAAAATAAATTTTTCAACTCTTTTGGGCAGACTTTTTCTCTTTTCAAAAATGCCCTCAATTTTCAATACAAATAACACATGTATCAAATAGATAAGAATACATTTAAATATTAAAAAAATTTAACAAACACGGTATGAATATATATTTGTCTGGTTTTTTCATTTTTCATTATCCCAAATGTATCCTTAAATAAATTTTTCTATAATAAAGATTGTTGTCGATGGCACTAAAAAAAGTTAGATTATATCTATTTGTTATATTGTTGATGTCATTGAAAGAGATAATCATGATTAGTTTAGTTTGTTATAGTTTGAAAGTAACAAACATTTATATTTTTAGTTTTAATCAAAATCAAAATTTCATAAAATAAAAATATTGTTCATAATTTTCAAACTTTAGCGCAATAAATTCTGTAAGAAAAAAACTTAGCGCAATAAAAAGAACGGAAAGACTAGTACACGAGTGCCCGTCTTTTCGCTAGTGAAAATAATAAAAATAAGTTTTATTAAAAATCCCAAACAAACTATCCTTAAATATGAAATGTCCTTACACCATACTTTCATTTTGATAAGCTATCCCTCTTTTTTTTTGGTAGTGACCGGGGTTTGAACCCCGGACCTTGCATATTTTATGCATTTTTTATACCAACTGAGCTAAGCTCACGAGGTCATAAGCTATCCCTCTTTAGCTTAGCATATAGGCCTCGTTTGTTTTGGATTTTTTAGAAAGAAAAAAAAAATCTATTTTTTTAGTTAATTTTTTTTTAATTTTTTTCAAACATAAGGAGGTAAGACATGGGGTGCGTTTGTTTTAACTTTAAAAAAAATAGATTTTGTGTTAAAAGAATCTAGAGATTAATTTTTAAAGATTTAAAAAAAAAATCTAAAATTATTTTTGTTTGCCTACTACCCATAAAAATCTATTTTTCAAAGAAAATGAGTTTTTAACATGTACATGTGTTACCTTCTTGTTTAAAGAAAAATAGATTTTGAGTAAAGCTAATCCTAATAGCTTTTCATTTTAGGATCAAAATAGGTTTTTTTTTTATAAAATGATTTTTCTAAAAATCCTAAACAAACACTTCAAAATAAAAAAAGTGATTTTTTTGGCTAGTAAATAAACACTTCAGATTTTTTTTCAAAATCTCTAGATTTTTCTAGATATATTTTCTTTAAACTAAAACAAATGCACCCATAATTTTCTTGCGTGACACGATTTGTATTTACTTTACTATTAAACTCTCTTTTCACAATGCAAAACCCTCACAAAACCTTGTTCACGTTTCGCGCGACTCTATCATCTCTTCTACGATTTTGTCACATTGCGTAACTCTCTTTCACGTTGCTTTTTAGCTAGTTTTATTTTTCTTTTTCCGATTTTTGTTATTGTTTTTGTTTCTTTATCGTTGTTGTGTCATCTGCTTTTATTATTGATTTGCAACTCATCTCTTTATCTTAGATTTGTTGTTTTTGGATCCTTGATGTTTGCAATTAGGGACTACAGGGTTTGTCCTAGGCGAGCAGACCATACAAAAAGAATATATAAAAAGAAATTAGGTTTACGGGACCGACTACAACAACAACCAAGCCTTATCTCATTAAGTGGGGTCGGCTACATGGATCAAATGACAATCATTTACGCATAGATCAGATTAATTATGCAAATAGATTTATATGAAATAGCTTTTAAAATATGCTAACAAGTAGGATTAGACTTTCAAAAAATTATACTAAGTCTAAAAATATGCTTAAGTCTTCAATTTTTCAACAAGTCATGTTTAGGCCGCCTAGCTCGGCTCAGCCCTACTCCCACCTCTATTTGCGATATTGTTTCCTGTTTATTGTTGGGGTGTTTTGTTTCCCTGTCCCTTTTGATGTTGCTTTTTGGTTTCTATCTTTGATTTTGTGCATGCCATTTTGACTATGATTAGTTCTATTTAATGTTGTTATGTTCCTTTTTGGTTATTCAATATAACAACTATATGAATTAGCTTTAATTGGATAGTATTGCTGTTGTTAAGGTGGTTGTGATGGAGGTGGCTCTTATGGGAGGTCTCGTTTTCTGTTCAGCTGCTGCTGTTCTTTATACTTTCAGCAAAAACGATCACAGGTATCACCAAAATCGTGTTAGTTAGTGGTGCCATTCCATCCAATGTAATGTTTTCTTATGATTTTTTTCTAAGTTGCCGTCGAAGAAAAGTGGATAATTTATCCAACATACATGCAAGGTTTTTTGAAGTTGCTGGTGAACTACATGTGTCTAATTAATTTTCATTGGTGTTGGTTAAATTACCACACTTCTTTAGAGAGCAACTTAGGCCATACCTTCGTTTTATTTATAATAATCAATTATCTTTTTATATTTTTTACAGGAATGCAGAAATTCTTAAATCCGCTACCCGGGTCGATAAGTTGAAGGACTTAGGCATGTGTCTTTTATAAGAAAGCTTATTGATTTTGTTTTAATCCTATACTTCTTGAACATGCATGTGCAATTTTAAATTGCTTTGTTGTTGTTTTGAATAGCATGAACCAGTCAGTGATGCTTCTTGAATATGCATGTGCAAGTTTAAATTGTTTAATTGTTTTCTTGAATAGCATGATCCATGTCAATAACTGATCTTCAATATTATAACAAAGATTGTCGTTGAAAATGGTTGCAGAAAGTACTTTTCAGCCTGTGAAAAAATCATAATCTCCCTGTCCAAGTTCTTTATATTATAGCATACTAGATTATTTATGATACAATTTGTGCTTCTATGGTTTTTGATCATACTCGAGATTCTCACGTTTCAGAACAATTGCTGGATGGAGAAAGATCACACTTGGTTGTTGCAATTTCTGGGTGTGTTGTTTCTGAAACCCCAATTAAGTGCGAGTTGACTGGTTTAAGAGGTGTAGTAGTTGAAGAAACGGTATGTAGACTTCAATTTCTGACTAGCATTAATAATCTCTTCTTTTACAATGATGTCGCTTTTCTCATTTTAGCCTTTGGCAATTAATAATTTACCTGTTTTGCAATTTCCATTTTAGGTAGTGCAACATTATCTAACAGAGTATGATGCTAATAAGCTAATAATGAAATGTAATAACGATGGCTCTTGGCCGCAACATTCTCCGTTGACATTGTACACTCGCAAAGAGGTTCCTTGGTATCTGGTGTGTACTTTTTCTCTGTGCTTTTAATGCAATTTTTGTTGTTTCTGGTTATCGGGATGATGGGAATTGGGATGGCTGTTTCTTGAAGTCAATATTTAAGCTTATAAACTAAACACCCCCACCTGAAGCCAAAAAAAGAAAATTGATAATAAATAAATAAAACATTTTGACAGAATATACTTGAAATTAATATTTTAGATAACAAGTCCTTCAATTCCGTTTGTTAGGATGATGGGACTGGTTGCGTGCTTGTGGTTGGAAGTGAGACGTTTGATGATTCAGGCTGGGCACGTGCACGTAAAACATTGAATCATCTCCAAGGTGTAAAGGTGGGAGTGTCAGCTCCATTTTCTGCTTCCGTGTCTCTGCTAGGACTCAAGAGAATTGAATGGGCACTTCCGTTTGGAACTTCCTTGACCGTTGTTGGTGAGGTAATCTAATCAGTTTCAAGAATGCAGTTAGTTTTCTATATATTACATAATTTCAGTATGATTGGCAGTGTTGCAAAGTATATTTCTAATAGGTTCAAGATATAACAGGTTACTTGCTGCAACAATAATTTCATTAAACATGTGTTGTTGTGACTTATATCTGTGGTGTAAATTATAGATAGAAAAATCTTGTAGATTTGATCATTTTGATCTAGTTGATCTATTAGATTTGATCATTTGTCCGTCTCTTCGGGCCACTTTCGGTGCACTTACTTATTGGAGGCTTTCTCAAACCACTTTTTATGCTAATATCATTTTCGATTTGGCACTTACTTATTCATTTTGCTGTTTCAAACCACTTTTTATGCTAAAATAATTTTTAAACTGTATGATCAGGCCTCTAGAGATGATGACGGGACTGTTCGAATTCAGCGACCTCCCAAAGGACCATTTTATGTCTCCCGCAAAACGATTGATGAACGCATTGCAGATCTTACAAATTTCGCTAGGTTGCTTTACTAAATAGTTTCTTATTGTGTGTTTTGTTCTATAAGATTTTTTTTTACTGACTAAACTGTCTTATTAGGAGGTGTAAGTATGCTTCTGTGGGCCTGACGGTGTTTGGTGCTTGGCTAATAGCCGAATTTGCTATTTGGTGCATCATGAAAGACGATGATGTAGTGAGCTGTGAAAAAGGTATAATCCACCAGGTTATTCAATTAAATGTTTTTCAATTAGCCAAGTGCGTTCTATTTTTTTTTATAGGTAAATGTAAGTATAATGGTAAATTAGTGGGTTACATATTTGTATTATATGCTAATATCACTGACATACACATAAACATGAGTACTAAAGCCACTCAAACTGAGATGTTCAAAGCCCCTGAATGAAACCAACTTAGCTTAAGGAGTTGAAAGAGAAATCAAGGATCATCTTGAGAAGTGTTTGAAATATTGGTATCAACTATGATTTTCAAAACACAACACCACTTCATATCTCTCTCACACCCTTGTAAGCTCCTTTCTTTATTTACCTCAAATTTCTTGTGCCTCACTCCTTCTCCCTCTACCCTACCATTCCTCATTCATCTTTTTACCTTATTTCCTTAATTTTTTTATCATATTGTCTACACCCATTATGGATACAAGGTTAAGGAGGATATTTGAGTGAGAAGTGAAAATTCACACTCTTAAAGATTTTTCTCTCTAGTATTCTTTGAGGTAAAACTTTATGATTCATGAAAATGAGAGATGACTTTGGAGCTTGGATGAATAGTGAAAAATTGTATAGGCTAGTATAACTTAGTTTTCACGGGTACGTTTAAAACCATAATTAGTCTAGCAAATTAGGGGTTGTCTAATTGTTTACCTATCGTTGGTGTTGTCTTAAATAGTTCAATTAAGGGTTGAGATTATTGTTTGATGCAGTGGAAATTGCTCCGCTGGACTCCCCTGAAGGCGTTGGTAGCCAACAAGTTGACTCTTCATAGTTGTGAGTAAATAATTTACTTTGCTCCAAGCTTTCTAAGTCAAAAAAAAAATTATGAGAGAAATAAACTATTTTAAGAGAAATATTCTTTTGTCAAATCTGAAGTTTTACGAATAGGTTTCATTCTTTATTAAGCCAAAGTTTATGGTTCATAGGATTTTGTGGTCACGTTTTATTTGAACATGATCTAGCCTCATAAAGTTGTGATTTTTAATGATTATGAAAGATAGTGTGAATTAGTAGCTCTTGAAAGTTGCTGTAATATCATGATTGGATTTATGTGAGGTAACAATTTCATGAACGTTGTTGTTAATTAGTATGGATAGATTTTATTGATGGGAATTACTTTGAAACTATTTTTTTCTATTGTCGATTATGTTTTCCGTTCGCTGCAACGAATACAAAATGCATCATATGTGCTACGTGCTTGTAATTTTATTAACCATAAGAAAATATCTAGTACATAACTCGTTAAAAGAGAGGAGGAAAGGTGTACATTACTTATATGTAACATACCTTGGTGTAGAACTTGTAAAAAGAGTGAGGGAGAAACATGGCACTCTTCGCCACAATGAACAAATAATACGACTTTTTGCACATAGTAAATGTGATATAATGTTTCTGAGGTGAGACGAGACCCCAACTCTTGAGATACATTCTACATTTCTACTTAGTTTTATAGTTTTATTAGAGTTTGCAAATGAGTTTCAAGAGAGAGCATGCTAAGTTTATGAAGTTATTTTTTTTAATTCACTTTCGTTTTTAAATATTCATGTGATCATTGTTTCTCCTACTTGTTTACTTGGCATCTTTTGCTCTCGTTGATTATATGTGACTCACCCTCTTTTTTTTTTCCCTTCAGATTCACCGGTTGCAGAATAAGTATTCCCTTCTATTTGTAGATTTGTCCAAGAGTTCCTTCATTTTCACATGCCTTTATTGATGATCAATAATTTGTGACTTTAGTAGTATAATGCAATTATTTTGGTTAGGGTTGTTTTGGTAGTTTGAATGTTATATAGGAGTGTGTGTTTTGAAGTTCCATTATGCTTTTCAGTGCATGAAAGTTTTGACATACAATTGGTTTTTCTTTTAGTATTTGACATACAATTGGTTGTTAGCCTTTTATTTGTTTAATGATTCGTATTTTGGAATGTTAGAAAAACAAAGGAGAGCCTACCCGAATTTTCGGTAGCTCCTCAATTTTAAAAAATGTACACTATGTGTATGTGTGTTGGCAAATTACACTTTCTAATGCATAAGTTAAATACAGATTTGTGAATAATGTGAAAGTTTTAAGTAGTGTAATGTTTTGCTTGGCAAGAAGAATCTTCAAGTTTATTTCAGATAGCTTATAGTTTATTAGTTAGTTGATATGATTAAAATAGATTTATTTGCTTAATACGAGCTTATAACATTTGTCTAAAAGCTTATTATGTTTTTTTAATAACATTTCAATTTGTAGCTTATAATATAATTAATATTTACACCGTAATTGAAAGGTACTATTGAACTAACAATTAATTTTATCTTTAAAAAAGCTAACTATTAATTTTAATCGCGCATTTTCTATTAAAAAAAGTGTCCTTAATAAAGTGAGGGTATGTGCCCTATAGTCAATACAATAAACTTGAGTGTAACCTTCAACTTTCAAATCATTCGGCTGTTCATGAGATCTTTTTTTTTAAGCGGAAGATTAGATGTAGAGGGGTCTCTTGCTGGAGTACCCTAATCATATATTAAACGAAAGAAAAAAGTACAAAGAAGAGGGGGGATGAAAACCATAACCCTTCAAAATGCAAAAGAAAACTAAAACAAGTAGAAAGCAAAAAAAGCAAACTAATGAGGCGAACGGCTGGAAGCTCTCACCTTGAATTTTTTGCCTGCCTCGTGAATCTTCTTGTGTTTCTTCTTTTTAGGGACCACCAATTAAAATGGTTGACTTGTGTTTTCATCCGAATCAACAATTTCACTGATAACTAAATGTAGATTTTTCAAGTAAAGTGGACAACACTTTCTTGAAGGTTTTAGGAATAAAGATAAAAAAAAAGATATATAGTTTAATAATGCATGTATTTTAATTCGTGGGATCGTGAGTAGTAATAATGGTACAAGTTACACACTAGTTAGAAACAAAAGCATAATGGACAAAAGAAAAGTGTTGGTAACTCAGGTAATCATAAATATGATAAATATTAAAAATAGATAGTTCACATTTATATGAAGAGTAACAGTTAATTTTACATATAAAATAATAAATTAATTTTTTTTTATTCCCGTGAGCTTAGCTCGGCTGGTAGGGATATTGCATTTTATATGCAGGGGCTGGGGTTCGAACCCCGAACACCCCACTTCTCCACAATTAAATTGTGTGTCTTTTATGTAAATCAAGTTTTCCACGCGTATAACAACAACAAATTCTCAAATATCGTGGTAAATCTCATCTTAAAATCATATGCATTGATTAAATTAAAAGAGACATCTGTTATCTAATCTGAAAAATCTCTAATAAAAATAAGAAAGATTTTGCTTAGGATGAGATTTATTTTGTGAGGAGGATCACCCTAACACGCAGGCAAGCAGAGTCACACACACTATCCATTTCATTTCTCTTGTAATTCTATTCTTTCTTTTGTCCTTTCCTTCACTTTACTTCTTGCATCAAATTCCTTCACCTTCCTCCTAATTCCTTCCATTTTCCAATTAATCAAACTATTATATTATTACTATTGTCACAAAATCTCTAACCTTATAAATCTAATCTAAATCATCATAAATACTAGTATCTTCATTTTCTCATCAACCCAAAACCCTTTTTATATGAGTCTGTGAGCTTAGTTGTTGAAGATGGCGATGGTTCCATGGCGTGGCATCGGTTGTTGTTTGAGTTCTGCTGCTCTTTACCTTCTCGGTAGAACCACTGACAGGTTCGTTTCACCTCAATCGCGTTATTTTTTGTGCCATTTCATAACATAGTTCAATGTTTTTTGTCTTCTATGATTATAAGAATTATTGTTTTTTTTGTAGGGATATTGAAATTCTTAAATCCGTTAACCGGGTTAATCAGCTGAGGGAGCTAGGTTTGTGTTTTTTTTCAGCCACTGAAACTTTTGTTTTTTATTTTTTTTATTACTAATGCTTATTGAGTATACCTATGCGAGTTTAAATTGTAGTATTGTTTTGTTGAACTTTGTAGCACCGATGTGTGTGTCCGTCCTATGAAGCACGGACACTCCTCAGATTAGGCGACAAGTGTAATTACACTGAATTATGTGATTTTTTCAAATTATTAGTTGTGTCGGCGTGTCAGTGTCCGTATCCGTGCTTCATTTTCAGTGTTCGATATTTTTCAGTGTTCGTCACACGTCATTACATTCAATTATGCCATTTTTTTCAAATTATTACTGGTGTCAACATGTCAGTGTTGTGTTTGCGACAATGCTTCATAGGTGTTGAATAACATAATTCCAGTTACCGGTATTCAAACATAATGATTTTTGTTTACTTTCACAATTGGGTTTCATTTCTGATGTCTTGTGTGGTTATTTAGTATTTTAAAGAAAGATTACCGGTTAAACTGGTTGAAGAAAGCACTTTTCTGCATGTTTAAAATTTACAATGTTCCTTTCTATGTTGATAATACTGCCCGTTCAATTGGTAGCTTAATTGCATTCAAATTGAAATTGTTTTTTGAACTTACAGCATATCATTTTCTTAAGTTTGTTTTGTTTTTGAATGGTAGCTACTTGCGGCCAAATGTTGGTTGCATCTGGCTGAAATTGTTTGTTGTCTTTCACATAAACATTATTTGTGTTGTTTGACAATAATCAATTGGCATAAACATTGACCTTTGTCGATGAGATTTTTGCGGCAATTTTTTGTTATAATCATTTTGGTAACAGAGTTTTCACCTTACAATCTTTGTACGCATAAGACATCCGTAAGATGTTGGCCTCCTTAATATGTACTACTGAATTGTAAGGCTTGTTATTAAAATCAAAGTGATGTGGGCTTAGCTGTGAAGAAAATAGAGATTGGATGCACTTTAGCTGTGTTATAGTTAACTACCTGTTATTGGTAAGTAGTGATGCAATCTGTACTGTTTTGGTTTCTGATCATGCTTGGGATTCTTGTTTTTTCAGCACAACTGTTGGATGAAGAAATATTTCCCTTGGTTGTTGCAATTTCTGGAAGAGTGGGTTCTGAAACTCCAATTAGCTGCGAGTTCAGTGGTTTAAGAGGTGTTATAGTTGAGGAAACAGTATGTATACTTCATTTCTCAAAAGCATGAATAACCTCTCCTTTTATAAGGATGTTGCTTATCTCATTTTAGCCCTTTACAACTAACACTGAACCTGTTTTACAATTTTCTTTTTAGGCAGAGCAACATTTTCTCAAACACAATGATGCTGGTTCCTGGATACAAGATTCTGCGTTAATGCAATCCAGGAGTAACGAAGTTCCTTGGTATCTGGTGTGTAGTTTCTCTCTTTTCTACTGCAGTTGTTGTTGGTGGTTATCTGGTTGATGTGATACAAAACACTCCCCTTCTTAAAGTCAATATTTAAGCTTCTGAACTGAACACTCCCCTTTTGGAGTCAGAAAAGGAAAATGATAATAAAAAACAATATTATTTGTGAATATTTTTTTTTTTTTTTGAAGAAGCTAAACTATCCCACCCAAATTGACACCGAAGAGAATCGAACTTGAGACCTCGAGGAGGAGCACACTTCCAGGTCCCCAAGTGGGTTTATTTGTGAATGTATATTCTATGAGTGGAAATCAAATTCATTTGAAATAATTATTTTATGTGTTAGGATGATGGAACTGATCGTGTGCGTGTACTTGGAGCTCAGGGTGCTACTGGTCTTGTACTGTCTGTTGGACGTGAGGCATTTGAAGAGTCAGGTCGGTCACTTGTACGTGGAACATTGGATTATCTACAAGGTCTAAAGGTGGGAGTGTTAGTACTTGGCAGAACACCACTCAATCCCTGCCTCTCACCCTGCAAAATATTAACAAAAAAATTGAAGCATTTAGACGGTATTTTTGTAAACTGACATGATTGAAATTTTATTTTTAGTTGCTTGGAGTTAAAAGAATTGAACGGTTACTTCCAGTTGGAACTTCCTTGACTGTTGTTGGTGAGGTAATCTAATTAGTTTCAGATATATAGCTAATTACTTTCTCAAGAATGTCATATATTACAGAATTTCATTGTACTTGGCATTAGCAATATCGCGGAGTAGATAGGTAATGGTACAAGATATACCAGGTTACTGGCTGGAACAGTAATTTCAATAAACATATGCTTCTATGATATATATGGTGCAGATTTTACATGGGAAGGGCTTCTTGTATTGATTACTGTTTACTCCAAGTGAAATGAACTCCATGTTATGAATTATCAAACTCTGATCATAGTCATTGTTGTTTCTCACAAAATGAAATGCATTACAGTATATGATATTATAAACAAAGTCTTTCTGAATAAAATAATAAAATTCTTTGTTCCAAAGAAAAGGTCCATGAGCACTGCTTTATATTTTTATATGAGGTCTTAATTCCTACTTTCAATTTATCAACTCTGGTGCGTTTTTGTCTCTATTAATGTTAAATAATATTTTGCGGTTTCAAACCTTATTTAAAATAATAACTCTTAAACTGTATGATCAGGCTGCTAAAGACGATGTCGGAACCATTCGAATTCAGCGACCCTCCAAAGGGCCATTTTATGTCTCTCCCAAAACAATTGACGAACTCATTGCAAATCTTGGGAGATGGGCGAGGTTGTTTTACTTTATATTTGCTTATCGTATGTTTTTGCCTACAGGGTTTTTATTGACTAAATTATTTTATTAGGTGGTATAAGTGCGCCTCTGCGGGCTTGACAGTGTTGAGTGTTTTTATGATAGCCAATCATGCTATTCGATACATCATGGAAAGACGACGTCGCAACGAATTGGAAAAAAGGTACACATCACCGGATACAAAACTGAATACCGTTGAATGCCTTTCAATTTGGAAGACAAATTTACAATGTTATTTATGAACAATGCCTATGCATATGATTCCACTCCATTTTACATTACCTCACACCTTTAATAATCTGAACAATTTTATGCAGGGTTCTCGCTGCAGCTGCTAAGATATCTGGACAAGATAATGGAGGTATATTGCAATGGTTATACGATATTTAAGTTTGCAATGGCTGTTTCAACAACTACCTGAAATTTATGATTTTGTCTCAGGTGAAATGGATGACAGTTTATCAGATGGTGCTAAAAGGGAACGTGCAATGCCAAATTTGTGTGTAATATGCCTCGAGCAGGAATATAATTCTGTTTTTGTCCCGTAAGCTCTTAATCTTATCCTCTTATCTACATACTGTAATGTCATACTGTTACAGGAAGCAGTGGCACCGAAAATAACTAGCCTGCTTCCATATATGTGAATCTCTGCCCCTATTATCCATTTTCTTTACCACTTCCATTGATATAGAACATCTCATTACCATTTCTTTTCTTATGATCTTTATTGACTATTATCAAACATGAAGAAAAGTTGCTTATTCATCGTAATTGACTAAAAGAAAACATCATGCAACATATATTGCCATAACTGTCTATTGGCTATATTTCAACCTTAAATTCAGTCTGTTTTACATGCAAGAAAAAAAAGTCTGACTTTGCAGGAAATTCATGAACTGATCTAACACTGTTACTTGTATTGCATGTGGATACTTACACATACAAACATGCCTGCTAAAACCACTTAAACTAAGATGTTCAAAGCCCCTCCAGTAGAGCTATCTATTTAATTTCTTATTCCAGGTATATGTCCCTAAGATTTATATTGTGATGTCAGGTGTGGGCATATGTGCTGCTGTACAGCTTGCTCTTCGCACTTGACCAGTTGTCCTCTTTGCCGGAGACATATAGAGAAGGCGGTAAAGACTTTCCGTCATTGAGTATTGAGCATACATAAACTGACATGAGAATGAGGATTCATGCGTTATGAATCCAACAGTAACAATTAGGTCAATTGCGATCATATAATTATGTAAGTTTTCATCCATCATCTTTGTCTACGAGCAATATCAAAATCGACGACTTTCAAATAAGCATCAAGATGGTGACCTACTGTTGGTTCTTTTGGCATCTTAAATTGTAAATATTTACTATTCGAACTAGGTGCATGTTACTCCAATTCCCATATATGGTATCTTCTAAGTTTTTGTTGACTATTCTGACACAAGATGTAACTTACTCCCGTGGATTTCTTTAAATTATATTATGCATTTAGCGAAAACATTTTGTTAATGTGACCGACCCGACTTGTTCTTCATTCCATATCTGTTTTTAGCGAACACGTAGGTATGCACTTCTTATTGGCTCATTTCAATTCCTTGTAATTTCTATTTTGATAAATTAGTATACTCCTCATAAATATAGTATATTTTGGGTTATATATGTTATTGTCCCTTGTAGCCTTAATGAATTTCAGTTTTGGTTTTTGTTAAATTTTAATTTTGAAGGGATTAAAACAAGACAAATTTTATAAGTCTTGCATCATACAAGAAATTATGACTTTTTGACCAAACAGTGAAAAAGAAACTCATGCATGGTGCAAGATCGTTTTGTTTGTGCATGTTAGACAACCCTTGAAAACCAAATTAATTTTTTTATGGTGATAAAATCTAAAATTAGCTCATTTTATAGATAAAAATATATTTAACCCTTGTATTTTTCTGCTATAACTCAGTGTTCAAACTAGGCTGCTTGAATTCTGCCGAGGTAGTTAATTTGATGCCTATATGACAAATATTTGTGTAATTGTTTGGAACAAAATTATAAAAATAACATGTGTTTTTTTGTAAGGAAAAAATAACGTGTTGTTTATGTGTTATCTTTACCTTATTTGCCCTTATTTGCGTAAGTTCATTAAAATAGTTATTAAAAAACGATCTCTATAGAACTTACGCAAAGATTTTTCTATTTTGTCTTGATTGTAGAAATAAATTATTTTTAACTAATTACATTATAACCATTTAAATAAGAATTTTATTAAAAAGTGATTGAACTGAACTTAAAAGTGACAGCGTGAGATAACTCTAGCTGAAAAATGCCGAGCGGGAGTTAACTCTAGCTGAGTTAAAGGAATGAATTTTGAAAGGGAGAACTTTTTTTTTATTGAGGATGCCTTTTTTTTTTGTTCCGGATGGTTAGAAACTTTAACCAACGGTGGGAAAGGAATACTATCTTTCTATTGATACTGAAAGATAGGGTTTTTTTTTTTTTTTTAGAAAGAGAAAGGTGCTTTTTTTGTAAGTGGGAAATTAGGAAATATTTGCTGTGAGAATGAAAAAGTACAACTATAATTTAGATCAATTATTAGGAGTGTTTTGCTTTAGCACTCTAATGAATGGTCTCTTTGTTCAAACGGCTTCACAAATTGAAATTCCCTTCTGCGTTGGCAAATCAAATCGTAAGATTGTAACCAGCTACAGCATATTGCAGATGCCACCTGCAAGATTTTGTAGCATTTTCATCACTTTTGTGCATCTTTGAATTAGCGTGTTAAATCTAAAAATTATCAATTAACTGATATGTTTGTTTATTAATCCATTTCAGCATCTAGGCGCTAGACAAGTCATAGTGCACAACTTTAATAAGTACAATGTATTTTGTATTGGTACAGTATAAATACAAACAATGTCTATCATCACGTTTCTTGCATGGGAAGCCTACGTAAAACAAGATTCTTGCAACTTGGTTTTGTTTAACTATGAGTCTTTGCTGATTCCTATACCATCCATGATCACCTCTGTAAAGTCCTCATGTCAAGTTTCATTTACCACCCTTCTTTTTTCAATGAACAAAAATGTGCCAAACATGTCTCTCTCTAGTGTGATGATTGGTTTATTCGTTTGATTCAGATATCTAATTGTAGAAAATTGGAGACAAGAAAGTGGGAATTGATCCTTGCCATGAAAATTAAGAAAAAGTAACCTCATTAGTGGTTGTTAGGAATCTTATCCATATGGAATTTATTTACTATTGATTCATTGAAATGTATAAATTTCCTAAGTGAGTAAAGTGTAAAATAAGAAAATTAAGGAATCAATCAAAGGGAAGTTTATCTTGAGAATACAAGTTAAACATTTGTTAATGCAAAAAAATACACAGTTTTCTCAAACAAACTTCCTTTTTTTTATTCTTTAACCAATGTTGTAAGGCCATTGTTAACATTCTCATTTTCAAAAGATTCTTGTTTTCCACCTTTCCTTTTCACACTTGGATAACCACTATATAGCAAACGATCTTCTGCAACTCTTGCAGTGTTCTCCACCCCATAATCTTCTTAGGTTTAGCCTCTTTTGAGTAAACAATTCAATGGAAAACAACAACAGTTCATCAAATTCTTCTGTGTGCACCAAAATCCGTCATGCCTTTGCAAGCAGTCCTGCTCTCCGAGCCATTCAACGAATCTCAAGCTTCAATCAAGAACACAAACATGTCACCAATGGTTCAAATTCTCCCCCTAAGGCTAATAGTGTCAAAACCAAAACACATCACAAGGCTCAAACAGAAACATCATCAGAAGTAATCCCTATCAAGTTTGATTATTCAACACCTACATACAAACAGAATGGAAACTCATCAGCAGTTTCAAGTGTAGCAAAAGGTGCATCAACTCATGTTGGAAATTCAGAAAGAACAAAAGTATCTGCCAAGAGTGAATTACCTCAACCACAACATGTTCCCAAGAAAACAGTGGCACAAAATGGTAATCAACACGGTAAGGAATCAATGGATATTAATGAAACTTTCAAAGAGTACATTCAACGTGCTAAGAAAAAAATCAGAACCGTCTCAAATATTGGTCGCGGTCAAAACAACCCTGCAGCTGCACCAGATCATGAGGGTCATCACGGTACTGCCACTAGTGGCAAAAATGAAAGCCTTGAAGAGCATTTTCAGGACTTTATTCATCGCGCTAAGAAGAAGATCAGAGCCACAACAATGGTTGGAAGAAGAAATTAAGGATATGATTATTGAAATGAGGAGTGTCACAAGAATGTTCATTAATGAGCTGGTGTTGGTGAAGTATTGTGTTATGTAACTATTATCTAATCTAGGTGGCTGAGTGCAGATAAAAATAAGGTCATAGTCTGTTGTGGTTTGCAAGCTTAATATTTATTTCACATCTCATATTTGTGCTAAATTTGTAGACTTGAACTTTTAATTCAACGGGTGGATTTATGAAATTTAATGTTTATAATATGATATGTTAATATTGAATGGAGTAATTCTACCAAGAGTTACTGCTAGAGTGATTTGATACCTCTTATATATATGTTGACATCTTAATCTAACATCTATATCTATATGTTATATGATGCCCACTTCTAAGGGACGACATCTTGTTTCTCTTTTTAAGAACTACAAATTCTCTTTTTGCATATCATTGTCTCATCTCTTTACAATAAGTTAGAGCGAAAGAAAAAAATTAAGTAGCAATTTTTCCAGGATTTGCCAATTCAAGTTTATACCATCTAAGGTGCTATCTCTTTAGTACAGTATAACATGGAAAACAGTCACATTGTTCATCAAAAATAGCAAACAAGTCATTCTTATTTTGTATACCCCAAGCAAGCACACCTACTTGGCTTAGTATGAATGTTCTCATTTTCCTTTCCCTGACCTGTTTTCTGCCAACTATACACAAAATCCATCTATGGAGAAGGCGTCGGAATGCAATATATCTTCATTGTAATAAAATTGTGCTCTCTCCAAGAGGCAAACTCATGTTGAAATTAGAATGAACTGAAAATATTTGTTGCAGTTAAAACCAATGGAACATTGTACTATACTACTGTAGAGCTTGGGTGCTACTAAATTGCAGCTGAGAAATTTGTCAAAACTCTATGGAGAGTTAGAAGCAGAATTCCAAAGGAGATGTTCAAATTTTGATTAAAGAGGTCAAATCTCCCAGTGATCCCAAAAATATTTGAAAGAAGCAACTTCATGGGTCAATAAAGGACAAGTCAAATATCCATAAGAGGAATACAACTATAATTCCACATTGCGGAGTTCGAAGGAGACATTCTCTCCAGATTCATAAGCAGTATAAGTGTATAACCATCAAGTATTTTAGGAACAGTTTCCCAATGCTAATGTAAGTGTAAATACGTAAGCTAGAACTTTTGTGCGGGCAATGTACAAATTGCCCTTGTATTTACATTGCTGTAATATTAGAGTGTTAAATGTAAAGATAGGAAATACTTTGTAGCCTACAAGTTTCAATACGATTAATAATCAAACATCAACAACATCAAAATCGTTCTAGATTTATCTACTTAAATGGTAAAAGAAATAGCTAAATATATGCAAAGCAATCCACTTTGTTTAACAGCAACTATAACCACCATGTCCAGTGTAGTGGTTGGTCTATGTCTTTATGAGGATGGTTGATCATTCTTATGGTGTTGTGCCTGCGAAAAGAACACACGGGCAAAAAAATTACTGATTTCATATTAAAATTTGACCATATTATCACAAGAAATAACCAAATAAATACCTGTAAAAGTTCAGAACAGGAAATATTCTGGTTTATGATTTGAGGACAATATGGAACCTACGAAACAGATATTTTATCAGTTATTTCCACAATGTAAATGTTCAAATAAAAATAAAGAGCACCAGGTTCTATATTTTCATCACCTGGTTTACATCACTAAGATGTTCTTCATCATCAGTTTCTTGAAGAATAGGTGTACACAATAAGCCCTGCCATAAAAAACCCAAAATCAGACATTTGTTTATGCTATAACACACACGCGCACACGCACAAGTCTTGTGTGTAAATAGAGAAAATAAATTTGTGAATTTCAAGATCACCTCTTCTTGACTTTGATCGTTTTTATTTTCCTTGTTCTTTGGAGTTTTGTGTCTTGCAAGCTTCTTCTTTAAAATTTGATCAACGTTAGATGTCTTCCTTTTTGAAAGAGGATACCCATTACTGAGAGTTACTGTTGGATCAACAATCCTAGTCACATGGTTTGGGGTTGAAGTATGTTCTTGTGTAATCTTGGAGGATGGCTCTTTAGAAGATAACACGGTTTTCAAGTCCTTGATTCTATTCATCACTTTCTGTAAATCATCTTCAGAATTTATCATAGTAGAAGCAACTTCATAAAAGGCATCACATGCCATATTAACACGTTGCAATTCTTCAAAACCATGTTTCATCAATGTATATCTCCGCTTTACATACTTCCTCCACCGTGGCAAAATATAAAAAGACGGCATTGAATCTGTTTTGCCAGTGAGCTTAAGCACACAAAGAATGTGTCTACATAAAATTCCTTTAAACTCAAATAAGCAACACGTGCACTGCAATTTGAAGTCCTTTTCATTGAAAGATACCTTAAACACCACGTCTTTAATTTTCTCTTTTACTTTCTTATTTTCAGTAACAGAGAATATAGAATTCAAGTCCTCCAATCTTTCAAAGCTAGTATTACAATACATCATAGAAGAGACCTCAACTTGAAATTCTTTAAATTTGGCAATGGTAAATGCTTTCTGGAAATGGACTTCAAAGCCAAAATGACTCACACAAGCAATTGTTGAGTTAAATGAATCAAAATCAGCCATGCTTTCCTTTTCGATTTTATCATTCAATGCATCGTCATACTGTTCAACAAATCGCTTCAATGTTGTCTTTGAGTTAACATACCCATCAAAAAATGAGTCTATACTTTCATTCCGTTGTGCAGTCGACATTCCAGCCCAAAATGTGTCTTTCACATACACAGGAACCCAACGGTGCCGCTCATCAAATAACCATTTTAACCATTCATTATCATGTAGGTTATAATGTTCTATCATATTTCCCCACCTCTCCATGAAATCACTTTTGCTCAGAGAGTCATATACCACATCCTGCAAAAGTGTTTTGATAGACTCATTACGAGAGTATTTACCCAACATTTCTGGAACCTTCTTCATTATATGCCACAAGCACCATCGATGACGAGCTTTAGGAAAGGCAACCTCAATTGCATTTTTCATTGCTTTATCATCTTCAGTAATTATGCCATTTGGAGCATGTCCATGCATACATTCTAACCATCTTGTGAACAACCAAGTAAGAGTTTTAGCATCCACATTCGACAATATTGCACACCCCAATAAAATAGTCTGACCATGATGGTTCACTCCAACAAAGGGGACCAATGGCAAGTCATACTTATTTGTCAAATAAGTGGTATCCAAAGTTATGACTTCACCAAAATATTCATATGCAGCCCTACATCTCGCATCTGCCCAAAATAAATTTTGTATATTCCTTTTATCATCCATATCCATTGCACAATAAAATTGACTATTTTGCTTTTGCATTCTATGAAAAAAGCTATGAATTGCATCAACATCTCCTCTCCCAAGTCTTAGCCGTCTTACTTTCTGCACAAAATTTCTACAATCATTTTCTCCAGAAGTAAGATTCCCACACCCATTCATCTCAACACCCACAGATTGAAGATTTCTACCGACATTAATCCCACCTTGATCATTAAGTTCTAAATTCCTCTCTACATGAGTCCCTGAACTCTCATCCAATCTAAAATACCGGCCTTTGGTTTGACCAAGTTCATGATTATGTTCAAGAACAATTCTTGAAATGGTACTCGATCCATCTAAAGCTACACAAGCATTCAACCTAGCCCTACACTGTGTTTTCGAGGTAAGATATTGCTTTGAAGGATTCTTCGAAGTACTCACATACCTTCTTGCACAATTACATGCTAGAGTAAAATACTTCTTTCCATCATCTGCATTTTTTGAACTTATTTTTGTAACTCCAAAACCTACACGATTAGCGTAATTCATGTAATACCTAATAACTTCTTCTTCAGACCTAAATGTCATCCCAATTCTAGGTTCTTCATCTTCACTAACAACAATAGCAGCTGAAAATTTATCATCACTTCTTTTGTTTGCTTCACTTTTTTCAACTTTATCACAAGATGCAACTATTTCTTCCACTAAATACAATAAATTTAAAATAAAAAAGAAAAAAAAGAAAAAAAACTTGAATTAATTAATTAAACAAATAAAACAAAAATTTAACAATCAATGTGCAGATTTTTGTCTCTTATGATATGAAGGATCAATTAATAGAAAAATTATACTTACTGATTTAAAGCGAACACATTCGTCTGAAGAGGAATTAGGGCACAGAAACGATTTGGCGGCAAAAGGATTCTTCGAACGCTACGGTGGTGGTTGAGGAAGCGGAAAAAGTGGTGGCGAGACGGTTATGGAATTGTGAAGCGAAGAAAACGGTGCGATTTGCAGAAATGGTGAAGAAGGGTTTCGTAGAAGAGGAGAGAACGTGGGTTCGTGAGGTTACGATTTACCCGATTCGTGCACTTCGTGCCCATGAGTTTCGGTATTTTTTTGTCGAAACGTAGTTACGATGGCCAAGAAAACGTGGGTTGTAGTTTGGGCTGAATTTGGGCCCGGTATTTCTGAAGAAAAAGAAAATTGCTTTTTGACATCAAGTATTTCATAATGACACATGAAAATGACGTTTTTGCCCCCAATGGTAGTAACTACCGCTGGTTTTGTCCGGCGGTAGTTAACTACCGTTCACATGTAAAGCTTAAAAAAATAAAAATAAATAAAGCTCCAGCGGTAGTTAACTACCGTGGAGCTTAAAACTGATTTTTTTTACTGCATTCATTTTCTTAATCCTCGCACGCTTCCTCAACGCAAGGTCAGCTAACTCCTTCACATACTTATGATCACTAGCATCCAAAGATGGACCTCTAGGAGGCAAAGGTGGCTTTTGAGGCTTTCTTGGATTAGTAAACTTATTCTTTGTTTTCCATGATTTCCATTAACATGTTCAAAACCTTTATACACCAACAATTCTAAATTACATTCATCTACGCCAACAATAACACCATAATTTGAAGAACTGCTACATGATGCTTCAATTCCATTTTTACCATTTTCTGATCCATCTGAATTCATAACCCCATTTCATGACCAAGGAAAACCATTTTTTGAATTTGAATCTCTCTCATCATCGCTTGTATCC
>Ga0315913_1000937_pt1 | contig 29619 bp, 11 predicted proteins | sample MpolsnodulesMG_FD_207736 | JGI IMG/M metagenome (GOLD analysis project Ga0315913, IMG submission 207736) | Medicago polymorpha root nodule microbial communities from Los Angeles, California, United States - small nodules | ecosystem: Host-associated > Plants > Roots > Nodule | place: USA...
ATATCATATGTGAACTTGATTAATCTAATGGTTCTCAATGGTTGTTCGAAGTGGTCCACCGGTGAGGGACTTAGTAGAGCCCTCACCCTAGAATCCACCCTTAAATAAATGAATACTGTTTGTTTTGGTAAAAAAAAAAAAAAAAGACATTTTAAGTCTAATTTTATTTCTTTCCTTAAAAAAAGTCTAATTTTACTCTCAAATAAATACAGTGTGTCAGTCCCAAATTGTATACTCCACTATAAAAGAACATTAATACTTATGATTTTTTTTAAAAATCTTTGTTAAAAGACTACAAGCTCTTGCCAAAACTAAATTTTCTTAAAGGATCATGAATGCCATTGAATTTTACACGAAGTACAATTTATGTCAAGTACAAGGTGCTTAAATAATTGAGTTTCTTTTTGACTCAATAATTGTGTTTCTGAGTTTTAAGAAATTGTGTTTCGGTTTGAAAACATGTAACATCAAACATGGATAGGAAAAGGATGGAGTAGCTAACACCAATCAATGCTTTGATAAAAATAAAAACACACCAATCAATGCTAAACAAATCAAGCAAAAATTTCATACTAGCTTTCTAATTGAAATACATTTTTTGTCAAAAAGATGACATGCAGATACATGACCTTTTTTTTTACAATATGCAGAGACATCACTTAATAGAGGAAAACATTCTAAATGTAGTAGCAACCCATATCATATAGCTGATGGTTTTTTTTACGTTACCCTAGATAAATTTGGGGTAATTTACTCCTATTATAGAAATTTTTTATTTTTTTCATTTTTTTCTTGTGATCAGTTATCGTTTTTATTTTAAAAACAAAAAAAATAATTTATCTCCTTCATTTAAGATGTGATTTACAGCTTTTTCGTTTCAAAATCGAATCGTATTTCTCATGACGGGTAAATTACCCTGATTCATCCAGGAAAAAATATAGGCTAACCGATATGGTTATTTTCTTACTATGAGTTGCCATTTTCATCTCAAAAACATCAAACTTCTTCATCTCCTTCATTCAACATGTGATCTTCATTTACTTCGTTCCAAAATTGAATCTTATTTGTCACTTGGGGTAAATTACCCCTAATTCATCAAGGGATAACATATGTCTCACCCATACTCAACTGTTACCATAAGCGAAGCGCATTTAAAACGGAGCTCTCATATTTAGATGCTTGAGTGAATCTTGTGTATACATATCACAAATTAAATAATTTTTTTATGATAATATTTAATTAATAAGCAATAACTAGAGCTCATCAATAATTTTATATTATATTTCAACAATAATTTGTTTTTTCTATATTAAAAAATATACCAATAATTGAAGGGAAAAGTTTATTGGTGCATCTTCAAAAAAAAAGTTTATTAGTGCATGTAGGACCCACAAATAATATGAGAGCGTTTATAAAAGTGCTTATATATGTAAATAACCATTTTTCTATCATCACAGTGAGAGTGTATATTTAACATGATATTTATTCAATTTTTTTATAGATTATTTAAACATTATTTATAAAAATATATAAAATAAAAGATATGAAACAAAAAGTTCCTGGACAAAAGCCAATAACACGATACATGGAAGAGAAAACAATAACTAAGGTGTATTTGTTTCAGGAACTTTTTGCTTTTGTATTGTGTTATTGGCATCAGTAGGGTTTTGGTGGAGGTTTTCCTCGATTCCCGAGGGGTTGGGTGGGGGTTTCTGTCTCCTCCCTTCTGGCCGGTTTCTGGGGATGTTTTTTTGCTTTCGTGTTTCTGTTCAACCAATTGGGTTGTTTGTTGTTGGTTGTTTCAGTTTTGATTTTTCTCTAAGTTGTTTTTGTTGTTTTTTGGTGGTGGGGTTGCTCTTGGAGGTTTGTCTCGGAGTTTGCTCTTTTAGTGGTTTTAGGGGTGTCGTTTGATGGCCCTTTTGATGTATCTGTACGATTATGTTCTTTCTATATATATATATATGCCCTTAAAAAATAACTAAGGTGTATTCAATCTATGACTTTAAAAAGTTTTTTGGTATTTGATTGAAAAAAGTGCAGTGATATTCAAATATGATATTTAGACTTTAAAACTTTAATATAGAAATCATGTGATATGATATTCAATAATTTTTTACAACTTACAGAAAGTTTCGCGATACTAAAAAAGTTTATAATTTTGATTGATTATTTAAAAGAGAATCCTAACAAGTGTTCTTGAAACCATGACTGTTCCTAGAGTTTTACGGGCCTTAACATAATACGTCATAATTTTTTTTAGTTCTTTGTTGCGTTAACATTAGCTCTTCATCTTCTTTTTTTTATTTTGCTTTTCACTACCAATTAAATGTATTTTAAGACAATGAAAATAAATCTAATATTCTATAGACACGAAAATAAAATAAAATAAAATATCGTAGAAGTAGAGAACAATAGCGCATGCGAAGTAGACTGAAAGTTTAGCATACTAAAACATCGTAAACATCGTATGTCAAACACAACTATTTATAAAAAGAACAACAAAACAAAAAATCTAATGCGTCTCACATCGGGTTTTTTTCCGTAGTGATCTCACATCGGTTTCATAATGATGAATGTGTTTCGCATGATCTTGCATTATCAAATTCAATTATACGATCATTTCAATCAATTCAAGAAAGTTGACATACCTATATTGATATAATTTTTTTTTTTGTTGGAATATTTGAAAGAAAAGATTAAGGTTAACTTCTCTAGTAGACTCGTATTCAACTAAAATAGAATTTGTTTTGTTATGAAAATTATCCCAATTTTTTGGATAATAAATATCATTGATATTTTTAATATTAGTGAGGCACATTATTAAAAACAAAGGATCCAAAAAATATCACCAATGTCTTCGTTAATAAATTTTTGAGCACATCGTTAAGAACAACCAAATTTATTTTTTTATAGGAGGGTGCATATAGTAATTTTTGTGCTACATGGGCTATATGTAGCAAATCGCATCAAAAGAGCCAAAAACATTAACAGATTTCAGTCCAGCCCTATATCATGTCAATGTTTGGGGCCTTTTCAGAGAAGTTTACTATATATACCCCCAAAAACTAAATATTTCTATATACACCCCCACCTAAAAAAAAATTGGACCCCTACCGGCATGGGCCCTAGGCCGTCGCACTCCCGGCCTATGGCCTAGGGCTGGCCCTGCTTGAAACATTGATTAAAGTACTAAAATAAGTAAGTTTGCATTAAAAAATAATTTAATTATTACTAAAAAAAAAATAAAGACTTATATTTTTTAGTCAAAATTTCTATTAATAGAATCTTTAACCAAATACCCTAAGGATTAACAACACCCTTTAAATTTTCATAGACCTTGATAAACTTTTAAGTGAGTTCTTAATTTATGAAGGTAACCCATGTCATGAGATTTTTATATACTGTCATTTTTTCTTTCTTTCTCCCTTCTCTTCTCTTCTTCCCCTTTCTCTCAAATCTCTAATTGTTTTATATATATCTCCTCTCTCTTCATTCTCCAATATTCTACTCAATCGTGTACAACCGCACAAATGACATTGTCATTTTTCATTTCTTTCTATTTCTACAAAATCCTCCCACATCTTACCATATATGAGTTGAACTTTAAGAGATAATTCAATAGTATTTACCAAATAAGAAAGGTATGTAGTTCAGTAAATGTTTAAATCCTTGAACTATCTAAATCTTTTTAAATAGATCCCTAAACTATTTTCTTTTTCAATTAAAATGGACCGTGACATGTCCACCAAATTATACACATGTCGGTTTTATTTCCCAATTATTATATCATTTTAATTTTTTTTTGACAAAATCATTTTAATTATTATTTACTAAAAAATAAAAGAAAATAACAACTTCTAGAAAATTACAAACAAAACGGAGAACATAGCAAAAAATACATAATAAATTCGAGATATCATATTTTCCTAAAGAATTGAGAAGTTATCAACACTAATGTCTTTTCAAACCAAACTATTGTGCTTAAATGATTAATGTACTACACCAAAAGATAAATTGTTCTAGAGAACTTGAGTTCGGTTCTTAAGAAATTTTTTACTCCCATAAATGGCACATAACTACCCACTCTCTCTATTATTATTTTTAGTTCTAATTTATATTTTATAATTTTTTTAAAAAGGTTTCTCGAAATATAAAAAATTAACCTTACACATTTGTGAGAAATATATTCCCGAAAATAACATTCTTAGGAAACCTAATCCCAAGAATAAATTTTAAAGCCATGAAACAAACACACCCTAGGAGATGGGAAATGCTCAACATAGTGAACAATTGATTAAGAGCCTATCAAAAATGACAAGTCGCTCATTTATTTATTTTTCTAACTAACATTCTCTTATATGATAAAATTCACGTGGATACCATACTTTTAAAATGTGTTCAGATTTTTCGGACCTGCCATGCAAGCACGCCTGACATGGCAAAAATCCATTCAACACTACCTTGTGTTGTTGTCTATATACTTCACACTCACATTACATGCATCTCACGCATCCATGACTTCTGATCTTGTTTTGAAAACCGGACCGGACTGGCCGGTACAACCGTGAATCGGAGGGGTGACCGTTTTTTTGAGCTGACCTGTTTAAAGCTTTTTTTTTAGAACAACTATTTTATATTTAAAAATGATAATAACGCTTGACATGGCAAAAATCCATTCAACACAGATACCTTGTGTTGTTGTCTATATACTTCACACTCACATTACATGCATCTCACGCATCCACGACTTCTGATCTTGTTTTGAAAATCGGACCGGACTGACCGGTACAACCGTGATTCGGAGGGGTGACCGTTTTTTTGAGCCGACCTGTTTAAAGCTTTTTTTTTAGAACAACTATTTTATATTTAAAAATAATAATAAAGGCCACAGCAGGAATCAAACAGGGGATCTATCAAGTATACGTATGAGCGCTTACCAGTGCACCATGCAGCTGGTTGTGATAATTAGTTAGTTCTTATTGATTATATATATTTAAAATACACTTACATTTCTTTTCACATTTTATTTTGTATTTTATCTTCCGGCAAAAAAAAAAAACTTGTATTTATTTTATTTTTTTATTAGGAACTTGTATTATCTCTTTCTTTAAATTTTGTTTATCTTGATAAAATATTGTCAAAGTTTTTAATTTATCATTCTCATAATTAATATATATACACTAAAATTAATTTAGGTGTTTGATTAGATAATTATGACATAGCCGATTGACTTAAATTTGAAGAACAAATTTGAGAAATCATCTTATTTCATATGATGATTTTTTTAACATTTATTAGTGTTATGATTTTTTTTTGTATAGATCGAGTCATCTTGTTTAATACAAAGATAAAAACTTTATGAAGGCCGAATGATATGTCCGAGTTATCCAATTCTTTCATGCGGTTCGATCAGTGACTCAATGGTTCAACCAATGACTCAGAGACTCGCTACCCTTACCGAGTCGATGACCGGTCCGATTTTTAAAACTACGCACATTATATTCTTACTCTCTCTTCCTTTTTCTCTCTCCATTACTTTTGACCAGTGAAAAGAGAGAAAAGGAAGGTTGTCAAATAGATTGTACCAAATAGTTGTTCAAATATCATTGCTCATAAAAGAATTAAGGGTTAATAGTGTTTTTCACCCCTGTAAAATATGTCATTTTCGGTTTGATTTGCATCCTTATAAAACTTTTTTTTTTCTTCGGAAAACACATCTCCTCCATCCAACTTACCAAATGTGCATATGTGGCTTTGACTTGTTTTTTATTTTATTTATTTGTAATTTTTCAGATCATATTTTATTTTTTAAAATATCTGAAAATTAATTTTCAAAAATAAAAAATCCAAAAAACATTCAGATTCTTTTCCAAAAAATTTAAAAATCGAAAAAAAATTCAAATATTTAAAAAATCAGAAAAAATATTTGGTTTTTTTTCGAAATTAATTTTTTTTAAAGATTCTTGAGTTTAATTTTCAAAATAAAAATAATTAAATTTAGAAAAAACAAATTCGAAATTTAAAAAAAGTCAGAAAAAAATAGTTTTAAATTTTTTCTACAAAAATAAAAATTCTGGAAAATCTGAAATTAATATTTTAGAAAAAAAATCATTTTTTTTACGAAATTTTGGAAATTAAAAAGTTAGTTTTTTATTTTTCAATATATATTTATTTACGAAATCTGAATGTTTTTTCTGAATTTTAGAAAGAATTTTTTTTTTTCGATTTTATAAACTTTTTAAAAAAATAATCTGAATATATTTTTGATTTTATTTAATTTTTAATATTTCGAAAAAAAAAACATTTTTCTGTTATTTTTAAATTAAGAAAAAAAATCGTCTTATTTTTTTTGATTTTTAAATTTTTTGGAAAAAAATCTGAATATTTTTCTAATATTTAAAATTTTTGGTTATATCAAAAAATATAAAATTTGGAAAAAAAATTTCATAATAAAAAAAATTTCGTAAATAAATATAAATAAATTTTTATTTTCAATTTTTAAAATTTTTTATAAATGAATTTATTTTATTTTTAAAAAAAAAATAGGCACAAATGCCACGTGTGCTCTTAAAAAAATAAAAAATAAAAAAAATTATATAGTCAGCATATCACACAGTGTACCACGTCAACAAATATGCACAGTCATATGGGGGAGGGGTGTTTTCCAAAAAAAAAAGTTTTGCAAGGATGCAAATAAAACCGAAAATTTTATAAGGGCGAAAAGCGAAAAATGATCTATACTACAGGGATGAAAAACACTATTAACCAAGAATTAATATAAACTTAATCAAATGCCATGAGCCAGTTGTAACTGTCATTCGAGATGAAACAACCTATACAGTAGAAACTCTTTAAATTAATACTCGGTAAATTAATAAACTCTCTAAAATAATAAATTTGTCCGGTCCCGACTTAGGCCAATGTAAAAAATTGAAAAACTTGATAAAATAATAAGATAATAATTTTTTGGGAGATCCCTTTATAATTTTTGGTCTCAAGAAAATCATAAATTAATAATTCATAGAAACTGAAAAAAAATATATTACACTCTATTGCAATATGATTCAATAGTTGTCTGTTTTCCTTTAAAGTTCAAGTTTGTTTGAAGCTCATCTCTAACTTTTCTTATTGCATCCAATAGCCCAGGTGTTGTATTTTTGTATTGTATTTTTCCAATATATATGAACACAATAGTTACTAATTTACGTTGAGTCCCAAGGTTCGCTGCAACGTAATTCTAAGAGGCATAGACTAATTTGCCTTTTTGTTTGGTATGTACTGTATAATTACTAAAAAACTCTTTAAATTAATAATTATTAATTTATCGATAAATTAATAATTCTCTAAATTAATAAATTTCTTCGGTCTTGACATTATTAATTTATAGATTTATAGAGTTTCTGGTGTACCTCCAACAAATGCATCATATGACCTTCTCTGCTTCAGAAAACTATCGGACAAGTTGAGCAGACCAGTCCCAAAACCTTCATCCTCTAGCTGCAATCAGGTCTTCACATTTACTCTATAATATCTATTACAGGTCGCACAATGCTTGAAAAGAGTGCATAACTTGAAATTGTTGATCAATAATGTCCCACACAAAGTGTTGAGGCACGGATAGACGAGATAGTTAGAAGAGGGTTCAAAATAGTGTTTATAGTTTTTTTTTATTTTTTTATGAAGAGTTCTGTGCATTGTGTAAAACCAACGAGGAATATTAATTGGTTAATTGGGGAAAAGCAAGTATGTAATTGTTTAATTAAGGTCACATACAAAAAGAAGTCCATGTCCAGTTTATCTAAAGAGTCAATAACAAAACATCCTATTTAAATTTCAAAGATGTAAAACTTACATGGCAGGTCCTCGTGTCATTAATTTTATTTAATAGGTCAACTTGAAGGGGAAAAAGATCATTCAGAATCTGCAATTGCCAGAGATCATTTTTTTCAGAGAGCTTGTTAATTTAGATCCATCTCCATGCCAAATATTAACAGATAGATAATGAAGGTCATACTAAATTGAAACAACTTATACATTACATGTAAAGTAAACCAAAATACGTTACAATACAAATTTGTAATTACTATATTCTATCAAAAGACAAAGATGATAATTAGAGAATTCTAAATACATTCATTCATGATATGAACACCTAAAACAACACCCCATATAGGTTATTATATTCTATGTTTACATTTATATCCAAAAGATTCCATCAACTATGAGCTCTCAGCTGTGTGTTGAGGACCATATTTCCTGCAGCATATATATAAGCAGAGTTATAAGCATCCAAAATATTTCTTAATTAAAATTTATCCTCAGACTTCTTATGCTAAGTCAACTTGGAAGAATACATTAACCATCAAAATGATCTAGTTTCCTAGTCTTGTCTTCCACCAGAAGGACAAAAAATCTATCATGAGCTATAGTATATTGTGTCTACCATTAACATTGAATCTAATTTTCAGCAACAAACAAAAGCAAGAATGGAAATAGTAAATATATGATTATGAATAGAGAAGTTGAAGCAGCAAAGAATTTTACTTGAAGATGAAGTTGTCCGACACGTTTGGTACACGGTGTGCTTCACAGTTTCCTTTTGTCCCGGAGTAACGCGATCAGAGATGTGTGTTTGAGGAATATGGCTTTCAGACCTTTTGTTTACATTTTCCAAATCATCAGTTTGTTGGTTGTTGACATTCATTGTTGACTTTCCAGTTGAAACATCTTTCCTTATCATTTCTCGGTCCTGCAAAGGTTCTGCAATTCAGCAGAAATGATTAATTAGATGACAACAACATGATCATATATCTTCACATTTCAATTTTTTGTGTTTCTTCTCAAATAGGAATTTCTCAAGCGAGAATGACATCTATCACCAAGAGGGCCACGATTTATATGCCTACACAACATAGTATCAGTAAAATCATTCGAAGAAGTGAGACACGGTAACAATGTTGGAGTATCATATTTAATTATATTTTTCAATGTCATAATGGTGGAAGATATTGTTAATTACTTATATAGCTAGCTTAACTGGTAATCAACGAGCTCTTAACTGGTAATCACCCTGCACATAGGCTATGAAATGAATCAAAGTATTTCCTAATATATTTGATAAGCTAACATGCCGATAGATCATACAATCATTTATTCGCATGCCCATATGTTTAGTCGGCTTCTACAATAGGATACAATTATAATTATAATCTGTGTATAAAGCAAGCAAATAGGCTTGTCGATTTTGTTACTCCTCAATGAAGTTGTGACTGATCAATACTATATACACTAAATCTTTTGGGTCTTGCCTTACTCAATGATTCAACTTTTTCATTCTTCTATTTTAATTTACTCGTTCATATTGGACTATTGGTATATTTGTTTATACTCAAGTCTCCAACATAAAGCTACCAATATGCTAGAAAAGAGGGTTAATGAGCTACAAAACATAATCACTATCAATAATGTTAATTATTGAAATCAAGAGACTAATATATTTTCCACCATTTCTTTTAAAATTGTCTCTAAACCTTTTGCTCTATTTCCAAATCCTCAATGCTAACATAACAATTTGTTTAAATTAAACTATAATCTTTAACAGTTATCCATGACACAAATTCAGCAGCTAAAGTTACAAACAAAAGCAGCATATGCATCTATCCATATCCATAATAACAACAATTAAAGTAAAGAATAGAAAATTGATAACAAGTGTACCTACCTTGAGGTGAAGGTGGAAGCTCAATAACAGGATCATACATATATCCTTGAGATTTGAGATACTCCTTAAACCAGTGCCTCTCTTTTATAGGTTTTTTCAGCTCCACCACTGTGATCATAAACAAATTAACACCCCATAAAAAGTACAAGCAATGAAGGTAAAAAGAAAATGAAGGGTAAGTTTCAATTTGAAACCTTTGAAGTTGTTGGGTGATGGAAAACCAGAGGGTTGAGGAGAAAGAAGAGGAGCATACAAAAAAGTATCAGACTTAAGATAATCCAAAAACTTCTTCACCAATGGTTTCTTTCCGCTGCGCTTAATTGGTTTCTTGTTTTGAACTCTTAAACGATGATTTCTGTAATCCATTTTTTTTTCCTTCTTCTTCTTTGAATCCGACCAAAATGCAGAAGATTTGGAGAAGTCTAGGTAAAAGGTATGGACAACGTTGTTTTGTTTGTTTTGTTGGCGGTTTACAAACTTTAACAACGACATACGTGTCCGTTTTGAGGTAACCTCTACTGTCACGTGTCAAATTCATTTTCTGAAATCGGCCATGTTTGGTGTTTATTACTTTTCTGACCCCCCTTCATTCTCACCGACCCTCCAAATTTTTTGAACGGTTCTTTTTATATATGCCAAAATAGAATCAAAATTTTCCATATACGTTTATGGTGGTCTGAAAGATGTTAAACTAAAATTTAGAGCCAAAAAACTCGTTCTTCATTCAACTCATGATTTAATCATTTGATACTGGGGGTGTAAGTGGTTTAGATAAAACCGACGAAATCGGACCAAGTTGAAAAAATATCCGATCTTGTCAGGTTCGGTTCAAAACCGAACCGATCCAATCAAAACCGACATTGTTCGGTTCAGTTCTCAGTTTTCATTTTGAGATCCAAGGAACGGATAAACCGAACCGATGCTAACATCATTACCCACTTTACAAGTAAAATTGTTTTAGTTGTAATTTGGATGGATTTGTTATTTTGAGTATGTTTTAATTTCAGGATGTTTTGTTTAGAATTTGTGTGTTGATGAATGATAGATTTATGGATCATGAATGATTGAAATATTTGAGTTTGATGAAGTTGTATTTGATAAATGATGGATGAATGAATCTTGGATGTATTGAGTTGGATGTTTTATAAAAAGTTGTTTGAGAAATAGAGAACACCAAAAAACACAATATGAAATACAAAGTTTCAAGAAATATTTTAGTATGATGTATGCATGAAATACAAATTTAGGAGAATATGAATTTTTTTAATTGTATTTTCGAATAAACCGATCAACCGAACCGATCCAAACCAATTAGTTTGGTTTAATGTCTTTTTTAAAACAAAGTAAAAACCGAACCAAACTGAACCAATGAAGATTTCATCGATTTAGACATTTTTTTACTAAAAATCGGTCCAAACTGAACCATTACACCCTTAATTATACATACTACTGTTTTCTTTCTCATGAGAGTATGCATGCACTTCTTTATTTTCTAGAACCTGCCTCTCTCCAGGTATGCTACATTTATCATAAGCTCCATTTAGTCCATTTAAGACCTTGGATGAATGACACATGGCAAAAAAGAATTTATTGGTTCAGATTTAAACATAAACAAAACATTTAGTTTTTTAATAAAAAAAAAATTAAAACTCTGAAACGCTTTTCTTTCTCTTATACGTTTCTCTTTTCAGCTTCCGTCGGAAACTTTTCCTCTCCCCTCTCATCACCACCATGTTGGCAGGAAAACGAAGCGGTAAATTGACTTGCAAATTATGTTTTTCATCTATATGTAGAAATACTATATGTCTTATTCATCCTTCTTAATATTGTATCAACATGGCGGTTAAGATGAATGTTATTTAGAGAAGAAAAATATTAAGAATAACCATTAAGAAGGATACAATATTATATGTCTTATTCATACTTCTTATTATTGTTTAAGAAAAGTTTATATTTCCCACGGAAGCTGAAAAGAGAAACGTAGAAGAAGAGAAAGTTCTGGGTTTTTTTTTTTTTATTAAAAAAATAATTTTTTTGTTTATGTTTAAATCTAAACCATTGAATTCTTTTTTGCCGCATGTCATTAATCTAAAACCCTAAATGGACTAAATGAAACTTATGGTAAATGGAGCATAGCTGGAATTGATTTTTATATTTACATGCACTGAGCCATTTATCGGTAATCTCAGCCTTTTCAAGTCACCTGTATATCATCATTCGTTCCTTTGGAGTTAGGTATAACTTTGTTTTCTTTGTCTTGGTAGTGTCTAACACTTGGGATTGCTCCTAAAATTAACATTTTAAGTTTGGGATAGCGATGTTAGAGAATTTGGTTACATTAAATAAAAGAGACACAAATTGGTCTCTCTTCTATAAAATAAAAAAGGAAAATAGAAAAAAGAGCCATTAGTAGCGAAAGCAATAGCCTCTTAAAAAAAAGTTCTTTTAAGTACGCCTCTTAAAAAAAGGTTCTTTTAAGTACGGTGGTTTGAATTGAATGAAGCCTGTTAATGGTTGGTTGCCTGAACTAGAAAAAAGCAGTGGATACATCATAACTCCATTTTTAGCCTACTTTTCCAAAATATCTCACATCTATCTATGCCAAGTTCTTCTAACCTTTAAAGAACACAAAGTATGTGTTTTAACAACTTTTATCAGATATGTAGAATGTTTTTAAGCCTATGGTAAAAGGACATATGCATGTTGATTGAGTGATCTCCTTATAAAATAATTGAGAGAACGGTGATGACTTCCACATATAACATTATTTTCATGTCTTTTTAGAGTCATTTTACAGAAATTTAAGTCAATATTAGAAGTTTTTTATTTGAGGTTCGTAATACGTTGAATAAATTGTCATTGTACTCATAATATGCATCAAAGATCTTTTAACTATATCAAAATCACCCTAACTAGGCAATTTTGTGGTCGTATCATGCTTTTTACAAGATGTATAAGAGATTATCTTGGGGTATAGTTATTATGGAAGTTATGGTGATGAGAATGGGACAAATAATGAAGAAAGTTGAGGGTACAAGTGAGAGAAATTTCCAAAATATATTTGGAAAAATGTAATGGTTAAAAGAGATCTTTTAGAGAAAAAGGTGCAATGCTTTACAATTGAAGCAAATGTAATCATTCATGAACAAAATCTTTTAAATGGTTGTTTCCCTTCACCAAATGACATAAGTTTCTCTATAAATAGAGACATTTTGGATGCAGAAAAATATAGAGAGAAAAAGTCAGAAAAAAGATTAACATCACATTCTTGTGAGTCTAAATTCTGCTGAAAATTATACTAAGTCATTCTTTTTTTTCTCTAGTTGACGAGGGAAATTGACAGAACTTTATTCTGGAAACTACCATTGTCGATACGTTTGGTGTGAATGTGCAAGTCAGAACTTTATTCTGGAAACTACCATTGTCCATCGTATCTGGTATACCCTCTTGCATTTGGTTGGCATAACTGGTGGGGGCGATCAAACCTAAAGGTTAGTGTGTCCCACACACGCTTTGGAATTTATGTGCACACTTCATCATATTCATCTTCATCATCTTCTTGGTCAAGTTGTTGCAGCAGACCCCAACACGTGTTCTAACAACAAGCTCATGGGGGATGCACATCACGCAAGATGATGAAGAAATCAGGGGACAAGTCTGTGTGTGTTGCGCATCGCACAAGGTCATTAAAAGCATTAGGTGCTTCACGTATAAAGGTTGCACATTGCGCACGACTGTTCCAAAAAAATAGAATTTTGTGTTTTCGATATAAAGAAACGTTCATACTTGACCAGGGGGTCAAATTACTGTACCAAACTCATAAACACGATTTTGAGGAGATCAAGGTCGAAGATTCAACTTGAAAACAAGATTGAAGCCTCTTGTTCATCATCAATTTATTTATAGTTTTTTAATCTTTTTGCTATGTCTATTATGATTATGTGTAGTTAGTTTTCTTAGATTAGGTTAGGTTAAGTAGATTAACATCTTGGAACAACTTGAACTATGTAATCATCGAGTACTTTTTACGCGATTGCAATCCTAATATTATTCAGTTATTTTGGTGTATAATATTTTTGTGGGTCATGTTAACCGGTAACTTTAGGGCACTGATTAAGGGAATAAAAAAGGAAATTTTAAATTAAAAAAGACACTTTTTTGATTTTTGAGGAATTGACTACACAATTTTCAATACAGTATATACTATATTTACTTCCTTAACCAGTGCCCGGAGGCACCGGTCAACATTTCCCTCTTTTTATATGTTGACAAATATATAAACTAATTTCAAATGTTGAATGGTTATTAAGATAATTGTTCAAACGATAATAGCTTTAGAAATGTTGGATTCTATGATTGTGATACAAAAATTTAACATTTAGATCATGAGCTCACCTAAAACATTGGGGTGTTGTGATCAAAGATTTACTTATCTTGCTGAACTCCTGGCTACTAAAACCCTTTTAAAAAAAAAATATAATGTCTTCAACAAAAAAATATATGCAAGGAAAAACAAAAAACAAATAAGTATGCAAGCGGAAAAAACCGAGAAAATTGTTGTTGACACATTTGATAGGGTTGAAAAACACATGTCAAAGACGAAAAGTTCCCTCGGCAGTTAACTGTCGAGGAATGAAGAAACCGGCTGCAGTTAACTACCGAGGAAAACCTCGGAAGTTAACTGCCGATGCGTTTTTGCTACAAATCTGGCATAAGCTCTCTCATCCATTATTACTCTCAATTTACCAAATTTTTTCAAATATCTCTAAAAAATCCAACCAAATCCTACCAAATTTATTCAACAAAATCACAAGTAAGTCATCATAAAGCTATTAACTTACAATTTAGTTGTTATAAATGTTTTTTTTTTTTGAGTTTTTAGTAGATTTAAATTAGTTTAGTTTTTGAGTAGATTTAAATTAGTTTATTTTAGTTTTTGAGTAGATTTACATGTTATAATTCATTTTTAGAGTAGATGTTAGTTGATTGTAGTTAAAATGTTTGCATGATGTTTATGTTATAATTTTAGGGTTATTCTTTATTTTGGTGTTTTATATTTATTTTTTTATTTTAGTTTTTATGTAGATTTACATGTAAGAGTATATGATTTATTTTAAGAGTAGATATAAGTTGAATAATTTTGTTATATTTTACATTATTTTTATGTTTTTTTTAGGTAAAACATTTTAGGGTTATTTTTATTATTTTTATGTTAAAAGTTTTAGGTAAAACATTTTAGGGTTATTTTTATTATTTTTATGTTTTTTTTTTAGGTAAAACATTTTAGGGTTATTTTTTTATTTTTAGGGTTTATGTATAATTTACACTTTAAGTGTTTGATGAAATGTTTGAATGAGTTTTTCATTGATTGTTTTCAATTTCTTTTTGTGTAGATTTGAAACAATGGCCGGGTGGATCGACGTTCATGCACAATTTAACGACGGAGAACTGAAGAGGTTGAAGGTTTGGTGCCTTGGGGTAACGTTAAGAGGTCTCAAGGATCAACTTATTGAATTCAACCAATGAGTCAACTCCAGAGACACAAGGAGGGTGGAATACGTTCGGTATAAACGTCCAACGTTCGATGAGGGGAGAGTATCATTCACTTGGGTGGAATTAACGAATGATGAAAACGTGAAGAGCGTGTTTTGGGAGCACAACATGTTCTAGTGGATAGATGTGCGGGTTATGTTGCTGAGGTCAATTGAAGATATTATCAAGTGTCTGATTCCTCCAGAAGATCGTGATTAGGTAGGGAATGCACCTTCCAACTACAACAATTATCTTCCTCTGGATGAGGTGATTCAAACTTGTTAAACGGTAGCACTCAACATTCGACCGACATTTCTATTGTTCCTTTCAAAAGATTAATTTCTTGTTAGTTTGGTTTAGATGAAGGTATTGAAGTGTCAAGGACTGGACCTCATTCTTTTGATATTTGAATACCGTCATTTAAACCAAGACTAACAAGAATTTAATCTTTTGAATGGAACAGTAGAAATGTCGGACGAATGCTGGAGTGCTGCTGCTTAGCAAGTTTGAATTTACCTCATTTAGTGGTAAGATAATTGTTGTAGTTGGAAGGAATATTTCCGAATGTAATGTAATGTAATGAATTTACCACTTTTCAAATTTATTTATTCATTACGCAACTTTTTATCGAATTCACGTTGGACTTAATTAGTGTTTATTCGAATACGCAATTTTTAATCGAAATTATTCAATACACGATTTTAATTATTCAATACGCGATTTTTAATCGAAATTATTCAAAACGCAATTTTATTTAAAGTACCATAATGTCAAGCAAAATGCACGCGACAAAAAAAGAAAACAAAAAAAATTCAAAACAATTAGGCATTAGAAGCCATTACATTCATTCTTCCTCGTCACACAAGTCAATCGGGTTGCCCGCTACGGTCCCTGGGGCACCTTCTTTTGGTTGAGGACCAAAATAGCATGTCCTCCCGCTCCTCCTCAACCTCGACTGATTGTACACCGGCAACTTCAAACCCTTCTTTTTTCGGAACCATCACAGACAATTTCGTGCCATGTCATAGGCGATTTTTCTTTCTTCTTGTCATCACCCTGAACGTTACCCAGGTTCTGATTCTGAGACATATCTACATAAAAAAAATTGGCGATCAAAACCTAAACTAAACAACAATGCCATAAAATCAAAACCTAAACTATCATCAAAACCTACACATAAACTTAAACAATTCTAACAATTCTACAACAATTCATCAAAACCTAAACCTAACAATTTTACAACAAATCGTCAAAACAATAAAACCTAAACATAAATCTAACATATCATAAAATCAATAAAACCTATATAATCAAAATTTAACAAAAAAAAAACAAACAATTCAACCACAGAACAACATTGCAATAGGATTCAAAAAACTTACTTGTTTTTGTGATTGAAATTGGCTTGGAATGACTTGAAATGGCTGAAAATCGCACCTAGGAGAACCAAAAACGTAACAATGGAGTTTTGGAAACTCTTATGTCTGGTCTGTTCTTATAACAGAACTTTGACAGTTAACTGCCGAGGTTTTCCTCGATAGTTAACTGCAGCCGGTTTCAATCAAATTCGACAGTTAACTGTTGATGGACATTTGAGTAATTTACTCCTATTTTTCAGTTCTATCAAATGTGTCAACACCGATTTTAAAAAAATGAAACAAGGCAGTAAGAAATCGAAGAAATCCCACGGCGCCTACTTTGTTGAAATTTGTCTTGTAGCTAAGTTGAGTTGATTATACAATCCAACCAATAACCATATTAGTTAGCTTTTCCCGAATTATTGAACAATTATTGATTGGGCGGTTTAAAATTAATGCAACCAACAACTACATATCATAAAATTTACATGTCATTAATAACTCCATTGTCTGCCAAGTATCAGCGGGAGTCCCAGTATCAGCAACCATACCTTCTGATTTCAAAATATAAAAATACTGAATGCATTTTGTGGAAAGGATGACATTTTTTTGTCATGTAACTGATTAGATAATTATGTTATGATCATAATAGATTTGAATTTGAAGAATGGGCTTATGAAATTATGTTAATTTGTGGGATGATTAAGTTTAGTTAAATGTAAAGTGTTATGATTTTTTTTTGAGTTTAATTAAGTTTAATTAAGTCATTCGGTTCTATTTGATTTAAGAGTTTTTTTTTAATGAAATACTTGATTCAAGAGTTGAGACATATGTATATATTTTTTTTTATAAAGATCGAGTAATATAGTTAACCCATTCGTTTTAATACGATTCTAACACATGGTTCAACCAGTAATCCATAGACCCAATGTCCTTAATGAATCGATGATCAGGCTGGTTTTTAAAACTTTGTTATTATACCAAATATGTTATATTAGCCGTAAAGTTGAACATTTAAAATCAAATATGTCTAAGAAAAATTACTAATAACCCAAAATACTATCAAAAGAGTAGCATGTAACTAAAGTAACCACATTATAATTTCAAGAAAGTCTTTGTAAATTTCTTAATTTCAATGAGGAAGAAATGATGTTTCAATTATAAGTTATTCTCTGAAATGAATATAGAACAAAATGAAAAATATATGAAGCAATCAGAGGGTGTGAACTTGCTAGTTTGCTTAAACTTCATTTATGGTATGATTATGAATCACTGTCAATGTATATATGTGATCAATATGATCGTATACAAAACATAAAAGTAATATTGTAAAGATACTTGAATAATGAATACAACCATACTTAATGGCCAAACTGAAATGCAATAGTATACCAAAACATATAAGACACAACTTTAGAAAGTTGGTTGTTTGTGACAAATATTTTTAATCTGTTTTAGTGTGTGGACTTGAAACTGGCCTTAAGCCATGTTTGAGTGCTGCTTCCCACACAAGATCAATCCTGTTAACATCTAAGGCACCAACTTCATGATGAGTCCAACCTTCAAGACTATGTACCACTCCTCCAGCATGGCATGCATGAACTACTCCTCTATCCATTGTGTACTACATCAACAAAAATCACCAACATATAGTAATTAATATCATTTTCAATTTATACAGAAAAATGTAACATGATTGATTTGCTTACCTCACAGCAACCAAGACCTTCCACGTCTTCTGGTAATCTCATGGCTGCTAGATCACCATAAGTACAGTCTCTTCTGAATGATAAAATTGGTGGGACAACAAATTGATGAAAATGGGTTCCACTTGGTGCCCAACTTTGCTCTCTTGGTGTTATCCACTTGCCAACAATCCAGGCCTGTATTAAGACAAGTAACCATTATGCAAATTACATTAATTTTCTCAACTTCTAAACATGGTTCATACTCAAATTTAAACATGTGAGTATGATAAAAAATCTTTATTAAACATGGGGGAAAGTATAATATTAGCATATTCCACCGGCATTATTGTTTACTGATATTTTGAGCTAAGTATGAAGTGCCAATGAAAGATATTGACATGAAAATGAAAGTACCTTGCAGTTTTGTGCTGCTTGGTATTTTGTGACTTGAACAAGGTAACTTTGGTATTCAAGAGGTGCTTCTTTTTGAATCTTCTGAAATCTGTCCGTTGAAATAGTTAACATCTGCAAATTATAATTAGGAATGAATTAGTATAAACCAAGTTCAATTAATTACATTACACTCTATATCATATTAAATCATTGATTTCAAGTGTTCCCCTTCCTACCCCTCCCTGCTATTAAACATTGCAAGTCTCCATCATATATTAAATAGACAGCTAGCTTTTTGTACATGCAATACAATAGTACTTCGTAAAATCAAATAATAACTGAATGAGTATAGATGAGATCACTGATATAAATGTGAAAAGTTGTGAGGATATAAAACTTTGATCTAAAACTAATATCCAATAATCTAGGAAGAGAAATGAGGTAAAAAAATCAATTACTGAAGATAGTAATGGGAGAAAAGTTACCAGAACTCTAACTTTCTTTTGACAAAGGTAGAGTGCAATTGCTCTTCCAAGTTTGGAAGTAGCTCCTGTGAGGAACACCTCTTTCACATCCTGAGGGATCTCATTGAGAATGACAGCAGCAGTTAAAGTGTTTCCATGAACAACTCTAACCTTTAGGTTTGGATGCTTGTCCACAAAAAGCTTTCCACCACCGTTTAGGGACTCATTCTGTTTTTAGCAAATATTAACAATTTAAGGTATGATTTAGACAAGATATCTTTTGGAAAATAATGTAGAAAAAAAGCTTAGGAAAGATGGTCCACCATTCTAATAAATTATGATGTAGTACAAAATATTTAGTTCTGTCAGGTATCATAGATCAACAAGGCATTAAAATCTTCAACAACTTTGTAAGAGAATGCCAGATTTCAATTAATCAAGGTTTTTTTTTTTTTTATCAAAATTGTCAAATTAAATAGCAAAAAAATAAAAGAAGAAATTCAATAATAATATGACAAACCTTGTTCAATGCAGCTAGGCTAATGACTTTAACGCCCATTTTATCAGCCCTGAGGATTGCTTGCTCAATTTGCTTGTTAATTCCATCAGTAGCAAATGGCAAGAAATACTGTTAACAATATTGAAAAAGAGAAGAAAAAAATCAATACTTTCATCATTCTTTTTCCAAACCCTCTACTGATCAGCATTATGATGCTGCAATTGTAGAGACCTTAAACTTAGAGAGAAACTTTTAGAATAGATGACCTACCTGAAAGCCACATCGCGGTACAACCCAGGTTTGGTGGAGTCTACCTCTGAGGTAATAGAAACTAAGTAAAAATGTTTTGGACCAAAGCCACATTGCCATTACAACTAAAAAGGTTACTGGCAAACATGGGATGAAGAAGAGTCTTGTAGTGTATGCCAATGAAGAAGCGGATCGTAGAACAAACGGAACATGCATGGCGGATGAGATATCAACCATATGTGCCAAGAAAACAAAATGTGGTACCGTAGCGCCATTCCCTGCATTGATATAGATACAATACAACTTTATTATCATAAATTCATAATGTGTATTATTAATATTTAGATGAAAATAGTGAATCATAGGACAAGTTAATTACCTGAACCTGAACTTAATGTTTCGTGTAATGTCCATGAATTTTTGTTAAGAGTATTGCCTAATGCATCAAAGAGAGGCATAAAGAGGCAGAAATTAGTGTCCTTTTCAGTGTGGTGAAGATTGTGATATCTGCATAGCATAGAAAAAGACATGAATCAATACACATTGGTTGGACCACTATATAGATAAAGATAAATGCATGCCCATTTCTAATGGTTTTCTTCTGTCCTACCAGTTCAACACAAGGATAATCATGCAGGGGAAATTTAATAGGGCTTCTAGCAATATGAACTCAATTGGTCCACCAAAAATTTAACAATCTCCAACCAAGTTATTGCCCCAATCTTACAAAAGTTTGGTTCTCATGCAGCATTTCGTTGAATGTAAAATGATTATTTATATTTGGATACATTATACATTCATTCATGTAAAAGTGGGTCAAAATCAATTCTAGAGGTAAAAACTCTAAATTCAAACTTTAAGTTAAGTTTAAATTCAATTCTAACAACACTCAAATATGTCATTATCAACCATACACATTTAAAATCAACTTCATCTTATCTAAAAGTGAAATCAAACACATACTTCAACCGGTCTCTTCCCTAGACCAAATTTTAAAGTAATCTCAGCTATCAAAAGAGAAAACTAATGATTTATATTTCGAGACACTCATGATTCATCTTGGATACGAATATGATATTAACAAGCATTGATATATTCATTAATAGTAGATATTATTTATTAAAAAATTTAAGTTGAATTTTCTTCACAAGAGTCTTATCCAAAAAATGTTGCACTATTAGTTTTGTTCCTTTATTTTCCTCTCCACCTCTCTCAATGATATTTTGTGGAGAACAAGGGAGAGACTAGGAAACAATTAGACAAATATTACTTTTATGATATTTTCTAATATTCCCCCAATTTACATGGATTACTTTTCTCCTTTTATCATCCAAACAAGCCCTAAAGAAACCAAACATGTTGCTATATATATAAAAATATTAAAGAATGGTTCACATTTACATTTTGGTGGTGAGGAAGTAAATGCTCATCACTTTCCTCACCAATAAACGGACAGAAATGAATGAGGGGGCTATCTTATGTGTCTGACAATTGAACAAGTAATGAGTGTAAGAGAGATTCGTACTTTGATACTCAAGGGTGCATTAACTGTAATCTAAATGCAAATTGATTTTTTTCGGACAAATGTAAATGTAAATTTTAATAAACTTACGTTGGTGTGTATATCACATATCTAAGAAATGGAAATGCCTTGAACAATTTGTGTGGGATTATTTCAACGTTGCAATGACCCAAGCATCTTAGAAAATCAAAAATCAAAACATAGCCATATACCAAACTTCCGGATCCATATCCCATCATAGAAGCCCCAAAGATAGGAATTCCAACCACTGCCATCAAAATTAGATGTTCCAAAAGTGTTGCATTTCCAGCTGCACCAATACAAAGTCATGCTTAATCACCAATTAAATATTTACATGTAGTTTGAAAGGAGTATAGAATAGGTTCAAATATAGGGTCGGCCCTATAGGGTCGGTCAAAAAATTACACGTATTCAATCACATCAAACCATGTAGATATTTATGGACATATTTTAACATTAAATTTAAGAAAACGATATCATTGTGTAATTTAATTAGGTGAGTGTGTAAAAATGTATACTCTATTGATTGATCGGGTAAATAAAGTAAATCGCAAAAACACATCGAGGTATCATGATTCATGAACCAGAATAAAATATGTAACTAGTCTTCCTTTATCAACAGTCAATTTCCAAAAACATAATCCATGTGATAAGGCTTAAAAAGTTAAACCGAAGATCTGAGAATCTCACCGGTTAAAGGGGTTGGTACCGGAGATGAATGATGAAGAGAGTGATAGTTTTTGAAAAGATAATCTCCGTGAAATTTCTTATGTACCCAATAATAAAGTGGCTCTGAGACTCCCACATGTAGAATCATAGCAACAATAATACCTTTTACATTCCATAGAGGAAGATGTTGAAGAAATGGGAAAATATAGCAAACTATGGTAGCAACAAGTGTTTGAAGAATCAAGAAATTGTCCCTGTTTCAAAAATTATGATATAAATCAATAATCTAATCATACATACCAAATAATTTTCAGTATATATAATATACTTTGTTAAATGATAAAATGTTAAATTACCAGTCCCATTCTTTGTCAATCTGCTTAAAATCAACACCTTGTTGAAAAATCCTTCGATTTCTAGTAAGAAAAAGCATGTTACTATAAGAACTCCAAAACACGTGTAGTAGACTTCTTAGACCACATAGTACGAGCAAATGAATGCACCACCAGCTGAGGTTGGAACTTGAGGGTTCCTCTTCATTCAATATTTCATACAACACTTTCCCCACAATTGGCCCATATAATACATACTACAATTTAAAATAACAAAGAAACATACATAGATGTTATTGCCACAAAAAAAAAAAAATTGTTTTATCATAATAAAAGAGAAACATACATAGATGTTATTTATGTACCTTGAATATTCCAAAGTTTTCCCATGGCCATGATGATAAAGGAGCACCCATCTTCTATACAAATAATTTTTTTAGTACCTTTTCTTGTAGTAATAGGCTTGATCTATTTGTTTTTGTTGTTTTATACTAACACAAATAGAGTCCAAAAATTATATTACTTGCCAAGAGAAGGAAAAGGGAGGATTAGAATACCCAAAAGAGAATAAATCAGAAAGGAAGGGCTAAGCAACCAATGGGTATGTATGTAGGATAGGTTCTGTAGTGCAATGAAATTTGTCCCTTCTCTACCTTTCCTTGTTAATTGGAAAGTAAAGTAGTGTATCTCTCTGGATTTGAACCGTAACACTCCAATCACATCACATATTTATAAGGGGAGTGGGGTTATGTTGTCAATACAATACAGTTAAGTGGTCTCCCACCTGTCTTTTTCTCACACGGAAATAACTAGTATAGTATTAAATATTAGTTTTTATTTTTTGTTACAAATGAGAAGCATAGTATAACCGTAAGATTGACTCCACTTAACGAGAATTGATTGATTTTAAAATATTCGGTTGGATGTGTAATGGTTCGATTTGGATCGGTTCTTAATAAAAAACTGTTTGAACTGATAGATTTTTCGTTGGTTCGGTTTGGTTTGGATTTCACTCTTTTTTAAAAAAGGAACTGAACTAAACAAATTTGTTTTGTTTGGTTTAGATCGATTCAATTGATCGGTTTATTTGAAAATAGAATTAAAAAAATTCATATTTTTACAAATTTGTATTTCATGCATACAACATACATCATACTAAAATATTTCATGGAATATTTTATATTTTTTTCTTCATGTTCTCTATTTTTCAAACAACTTTTTATAATCTACAAATGGACAATCTCAGCGGTGGTGAGGAACAATGAGTTAGGTGGTTGACGGCAAATGTTTCTTTTGTAGAAGAAATGAAATAGAGTTGAGTGATGAGATGATGATGGGAGGACGTGTATAGATTAAGGAGTAATTTATGTTGGGATTTAATTTTGGGCCTACTCATAGTGTCTGAGGAGGGATAATATTAGTAAAATGGAGAGTGAAGGTACCATCAGTTTGGTTTATCAGTTCCTTGGATCTCAAAATGAAAAATCGAGTACCGGACCAACACAATGTCAGTTTATATTGGTTCAGTTTGGTTTTGATCTTAACGAGACTAGGTTGGATACCTTTTTGGTTTGGTTCGGTTTAGACTTTTGGTTTCTTCGGTTTTGTCTGAACCACCTACACCCCTAGTTCGGTTGTTATTAAGTAAAATTGATTTTGTTTTTAGAATTGATTATATTTAACGTTGAGATTTCTAGTATTTGATTCTAGAATAGATTTTCACACTTAAATGTGTAGTTCTGCTTAATTTGGGTCTTGTTAACGAGTGTCTTAGACACTCTTTAAACATTTCAAATTAAAACATTATTTATAAAAAAAGTTAAATATTTTAATTTTCAATACATTGATTATACAAATTTTCATAAAAGCTTACTCTTTAAAGCTCTTAAAGAGTATCACGGAGGTATTCGTTATCATTTCTCATTATAAGGAAAATTCTATGGTGAAGTCATGAGAATGACTTTTCTGATGAAGTTAAACTGATTTTCACAAGGTTTCAATCCTTCAATTAACAAAAACCCCCTTTTCTTAAAAATCCTAAAAATTAAATCTTCTTCAATTTCCTCGAAAAACAAACAAAATAATGAAAATTCTAAAAAATCATCACATGCTCCTCCATACTGATTTTCGTCTTCAACACATAGATTCTCATTTGTGCATTAAGATTGAAATTCCCCTTAATATTTTGTATGAAGACTGATTTGTAATAAGATAAAGTTTAGTCTTATAGTGGTCCACCAGCAGGACACTAGTTGACATGGCATCAACAGTTATACTATTAGTTAAACAAAATAACTATTTTAGAAAGTCAATTTCCTGACTGCACCTTAAAAGCTCCCTATATATAAAATTATAAATGTATTAAAACACAAATTACTTTTAACCAAATTCAACTTTAAAAAATTAATTCCATTAGAATCAATTATCCCCAACGCACAGTAAAACACACGCTAAAACTCAAATACATCTATGATGTATTGGATTTGAATTTAGATGAATTATTCAATTTAATATAATCATTATTGTCGGTTGAATTAAGTCTTACATAGAAATAACTTATCTTTTTTATCATGTACAAGCAAATAACTTTTTTTTATACAAACTCTTTTTTTGGTACACACAAATATAGGAATGTAAAAGGTTTTATGTAACAGACCTTTTACACACAAAAATAAATTTTATTCTCAAAACTACGAATGATTGTTTCCATCATGTTTAATTTAATAAAAATACATGAATAAGAAAATAGTAGTATGACTAATTAATGGTGTTTTCTTTCTTTACAAAATAAATGTGATTTCCCATTTTAAAACATTTTTTTAATATTTTTCTTACTACTAAAATGAATTTTAATTTTTTTTTGGGTCAAGAATTTTTAATATTTTATTCCCTTCATAAAAAAGTATTTGATAAGTAAAGCTCATTTATCATTTAAATTGACATAATTTCTCTCAAAAAAAATAAAATAAAATTGACATAATTAAACTTTTTTTTAAGAATTGTAAACGACTCAAATAAAACACTTATAATAACCTTGTGAGTTTAGTTCACTTGGTAAGGGATAATGCATAATATATACAGCGGTCGGGTTCAAACTCTGGAGGTGAATTCCTTCAGCCACTACACTACTTGACAAAAAAAAACACTTATAATAAAATCGAGATTTTTTTTTGAATAGTTTGATGTTTGAAACGAAGATGTTAATCCCTCCTCATAGTCTATATTGTGCATAAAATCTGGAGATCAATAGTTAGCACATTTTCGTTAACTGTTTGAGAGCCCAGTCAAATTACTCCTCATGTAGTCAACAATAGATCGTAACGACTAATGTGCAACAAGTTTAACTGACTTCATCTTTATTATCATGTTGCAACATTGGTCGAGAAGATCAAAACAGGGGTGGACACTTTGGTTGCAATTGGGCAGAAAGAAGACGGTGACCGTGTAATTTGGAAGATTCTTCTTAAGAGAAATTTGATTCAATTATATAATTTACTTTTTATATTGAGAGTCCGAAACTACAGATCTTAACTTTAAATAATAATCAATTTTGTGGTCGAAATCAAATATATTTATATAGAATATGGCAAAATCAAATCTAAAAATAGTGACTAATTTAGAAAATCGTTGTTACATATACTATGCAAACAACTGAGATAAACTTACAAGGATAAATAATCACTGTTAAGAATCAGAAACGTTTTAAACCAATATAAACTTGAGGAGTAAAATTTAAACCTTGAGGACACCTTGGTGGTGAATCCGGTGATGGAGATGACCAAGTCAAAAGTACCAAATTTGCGAAACAAGAGACGAATGGCAAAAGGGAACACGGTTTCCTCAAAAAAACAAATGGCAAAGGGAACCCATTAATAACAATGGTAGATTGGTAGTAAGGACGGTGAATGTCACAATATAAACTTTCCTTAACGATGACCAGGAACAAAAGTCATCCAAAATACTTTCCTTAAACAAAACGCGTCCATGATTTTGTTACACAATTTTTTTAAGTCGATAAATGTATTTTCTAGGCAGTATATTTTTTTCGTCTCTGAAGAGGGAGTTATGGTAATCTAAAATTTGATTTTAAGATAAGTATAATTTGACTAATAATTATTTTATTAATTGTATTTAAAATAAATAAATAAGTTTCTGTATTATAACTTTTAAAATGAAAATCCGTAAAAAAAAATTAAAATGAAAATCTCTGTGTTGCAATGGCAGCGGAGAATGGGGCTTGTTTCACTAAATTAAGATCTCACTTCTTTTATAAAAAAAACAAGATAATTGCGTAAAAAAAAAGCTTAGATTTAAAAAAAATAAATGGTTATAAGTGAAAACTCGTGAAGTTTTGTTGGATACATATTCATCGTCACATCCTTTTTTATATGTAATTGTTTTACGGTAAATTTAAATTTTGAATTATTGTATATAAAATATTTGTAGCAAACAAGATAATTTCCTATACATTAAGGCTTAAATCTTTTTTGGTTGAATATTATTGTTTGAATTATTTACTTATTGATCGTCATTGTTATTTACTTCACACATGGTCCTGTTGGTTTTGCACAAGAGTTTGAATTCACAACAAGCGGTGTCCAATTGTGTGGGAACCAAACAAATTTTTTAAGTGAGCACTATGGGTAGCAAATTTCACGTCAAGAAACTTTCGAAAACAACGATTTTGGTTTGTAAAAAGTGAAGATGGAAGTAGTTCAATAGAATTGTGTAGAAGCTTTGAATGACGAGGCGTTAATGTCTATCAACCTAACACAATCACAAAAGACCGGGAAGGTAAGTATAGCAATAATTCATTATTTGTGTCTTAAAGGTAAAATATTAAGGAGGACGCGAAGGAGAAGACCGCGTCAACGGTGAGGACCGAACTAGAAACATTGTTTATGACCAAGTCATTGGCTCATAGGTTACATGTGAAACATCAACTATACTCATGTAAGATGGTAGAGTCAAAATCCATGGTCATATAACCTACGACGATAATGACTATGCTCTAAATAATTGAAATCGTAGGACTAGGAAAAAATATTCATTTATGGTGTTTTTGCACGTCGGATTTTGGAGATGAAGACCTTCACGATATGTTTTAATATATATATATTTTTTTTTAAAAAAAGAACAATACAATATATAAACATATAATATCATGTTATTCTTTTAATTTTTAAAATCTCTATTATATAATATAGACTGAACCCTCTTAAGTCATCTCCACTAAAACTAAAAATTAAAAAAAAATTACAAACACGCTCTCAATGAATCACTTAATAGTAAACCTTAAACGCCAGCTTATACTGAGAAAGAGCAAGCTGTGTGAGAATGGTAAGCAAGCCAATGGTAAAGTATGATGTTTCTTTTTCTTCACCAAAAATATGATGAGAATGAAAATTTGGACCAATTCATGCCACAGTTTGGTGCCGCTTATTAATGAAGTTGGGGGAGAGTTTATGGGTCATACGTACCTGTCTAAGGACTCAACTTGGTTGTTCAGTTCATCGAAGTTTCTTTCAACTGCCACGTGCATCACAACAAAGTGGTAGCTGTATCTTTTCTTTAAATTTCTTGGTTCCTAATAGCTGTACTTGTTTTGTATACTATACCCTCTTAATTATTGTTTAATTTCATTTAAAGCATGGAATTGAAAAACTTACATACAAAAGTCTTCAAAACCCAAACGAATTTATTAGGATAACACAATTATTATGAATAAGAAAAAAATGTCCCAGACCATTCCCTATTTATCATCACTTGAATCAATATTTTACAGAAATAATTTTGTTAGGTGTTCCTTGTTAAATGATTTTTTTAAAATTAATAAAATTTCTAATTTAAATTATTTTCACGTCAATTTTGAATAAATTATTACAAAATTACATCAGAATAGTTTTCACACCTTCAATACATAGACGACACACTGATTATTAGAGAAAATGGATGGGCAAATATTTGGACCATGAAAGTTTTTTCTTTTTTTAGCAAAGACAAGATTAATGTATTTCATTCATAATCAAAGGGTACAAAGTAGATGGTACATCATAGAAAATATGGGGGCTAGGCTTGTATAAAGACCATGAAAGCTATTCTGGTGTTGTTTCATAAGATACCCGAGTTAAAAGTTAATGAGTTATATAAGTTTTTAATCTATATAAATATGGGTCAATTATTATCATAAAAATAAATTGTTTTTGACTTTTTATAAACTAATTACAGAACTTCAATGCATTAACTACCATATAGTTTCCTTTTTAATATGCTTAATCAGTGCCCCGGTTAACATTTCTCTATAAATATATATCAATTTTATCTTTAGTCCTCGTAAAAAAAATGACACGTTTGAGTTTCTATAATAATTTTCAGCATGAAGTTTTAGTCCCTATTAAATTTAAATTTCTTCATTCATTCTTAAACCTTTGAATGATTTTTTAATAAATATTTGCAACATTATAAAAAATTCCTCCGTAAAAATTGAACTCAAAATTTAATTTTTAGATCTATATTTTCGTTACTTTTATCTTGAACTTTAGAAAGTATGAAAATTTCATATTTAATTCAATTCATGTTAAAAAGTTATAAATACTTGTCAAAGAACCTTTTATAAGATTCTAAACATGCATGCAAAAAGTTATTCAAAAAATTAAAAGTTTAGGTAATTAAACAAATTTAAATTTTAGAGGGACTAAAACTCCACGTTAAATTTTTTAATAAGTACTTAAACATGTCAATTTTTTTTTATAAAGACTACAAATTTATTTAACCTAAATTTAACTGTCATAAAAATTTGGTTGGTGGAAATAAATATCCCACAAAGGTTGCTAGAAGAAGCTGCTGCCTACACTTTGATACCTTAGTTTGCCAACTGGTGTAAATCCAAGAAGAAAAGAAACAGTGGTGGAGACAAAAAAAAAGTTTGGGTGGATGCAGCAGACAATGATAGAAACAATATGATCTATACTATATCAAGTTGGAAGAATAAACCATTGTCCATCAGATGATGATTGATTTTAATAAAAATTAGTATTACTAGACTCTAACCCGTGCGATGCATGGGTTTTTGTAGAGTTTCATATATAAAATATCAAATTGGCTATATTATTAATCCTAGAGTTACATTTAAACTCAGAAACAATCAAACTAAGTGACAATTAAGAGTGAT
>Ga0315913_1000939_pt1 | contig 29600 bp, 15 predicted proteins | sample MpolsnodulesMG_FD_207736 | JGI IMG/M metagenome (GOLD analysis project Ga0315913, IMG submission 207736) | Medicago polymorpha root nodule microbial communities from Los Angeles, California, United States - small nodules | ecosystem: Host-associated > Plants > Roots > Nodule | place: USA...
ATAGTTTTGTTGGTTCCGATCCATTTTGAGGTTGTTCGTTGCCGTTGATTTTGCTGCCTCTGCTTAGTTCATCAACTTATTATTTGAGGTTGGTATATTTCTAACTTAGTTTAAAAAATTGCTACAATGGTATATATTAGTAATAAATATTAATTATTAGAAAAATAGTTACTAAAATTATTATATTGTAATAAATAAAGATGTTAGCAGGATTTTTCTAAAAAAATGGTTGTCGGATTAACTTCTTTAAAAAAATATTCAGTGGGATTAAATTAAATTTCAACTTATTAGTTTTAGAGAGAGTATAATAAAAAAAAGTGTTAGCTTGTAGAAAAACTGGTAGTTTAGTTAAAAATGTTTACTTTTAAAAATGTGTGTATTTATATATTGTTAATTAAGTTATTAAAATATGTTGCATTATTTTTTGTAGTTTCCTTGCTTTCGATCCATTTTGAGGTTGGTGTTGCTGCTGGCTGGCTATTGCTTTTTTTTTTTTGCATCCACTTGTTCATTGACTTGTTATTTGAGGTTAGTATCTTTTATTTATTTAAAATTAATTCAATCGATTATTAATAAAAATATTAGTTATTAGAAACATAGTTAGTAAAATTAAATTGTAGTAAATATGTTATTTAGATAAAATTTGTTTTACTTAAAAAAAAATGTAGTTTGTAAAAATGTTACTGTAGTTATTTAAAAAAAAGATAAGTTAGTAAAGAAATATGTATAATGTTTGTTAGAAAAAAATGTAAATTAGTAAAAAAAATTATGAAGTTAATTAATATGACATATGGAAATTATTTTGTGGGAATTAATTTTGGCGGCCGCGCTTAACATTTATTTGTGGTTCGTAATTTGTATATGCGCGCAATGTTTATTTCATACAAATTTTAGAAAATGTGATATAGATTAGAAAATGTTATATATTTTAGTCATAAAATATAAAATATTATATAATTTTTATGCGATAGCATGTTTATTTTCTACAAAAATCTAAATATTTAGGTGATTAGAAAAAAATTGTTATTTATATTAGAAAAAGATTTAATATGCCTAAAATATAAAGTCACAAATAGCTATTTGTTCTATAAAAATAATAATGAATTGATTTTAATCAAATGTACATAAGCTTCCATAAAACAAATGTAAAACTACTACGGTACTACCCCTCATATTTTTTATCTTATGATCATTTGTATCGCAATTTTGGTTATTAGATGGTAAGGATCCTCTAAAAAAAAAGAGAAAGAGAGCTGCTAAATATCCCAAATTGGTTTTTCTTGAAATTTCACGAAAGTATATGGCCCTTTTTTTTTGTAGTGTTATATGACTTTGTTTTGAGAACTTGGGGTCATTTTATTAACATTTTAAATAATTAATAAAAAGAAAATAAGCAAACTGCTTTGTCAATATAATTCCTGAATTATTGGAAATCAGCCGGTAGTGGTGCTAACAAGTTAATTACATTGGTTCGGGATAATTCGGGATGATTTCCACTCGCGATAAATAGCATTTTTCAAAGAGAAAAGTTATGCGTTGAGAGAACTCTTCCCGCTTAATGCAGAGATTTTGAGTTCAAATCCAACGTTATGGATGCACCAGTGTGACATCTCATGATGTCCTGAGTTTTTCTTTTTTTTTTGTAAATCCAGGACCGTTCCAATAAAACTGAAGGCTCGGTTCTAATATTAAAAATGGCCTCCAATAAAAAAATTAATGATAATTTAAACAATTATAAATTAACGATAAGCATTATTTTGATTTTAATTTGTTTTGTTGAAATTTTTCTGTTGATAGATGTGTGAGTTTTGGCCTAACTTGTCTATTTACTCTTTATTTTTGTCAAATAAAGTGTTTAATTTGAACCTACATAACAAAAGAAAACATTATCCTACATCCCAACAATTATACTCATACCCCTACAAATAATTGAGGCCTCTATAAATTGGAGGCTCGACTCCGTAGAGCACTTTGCACATGCCCAGGAACGGGCCTGTGTAAACCAGATATCATCCGCGCGCAACTGCAAAGACTAATCTCTCAAGCCTTGTGAACTCTATAACGTTGTTGCATGCCGAAGGCAGGATTCAAATTCATGGTCTTGGTTAAGCTAGAAAAGACTCGTGTCATCTCATCTAAACGCTCTTGGGTTCCTGATGTCCCGAGTTTGAAATCAAACCCTTGTTCGAATCCAAAAAAAAGGTATATAAATTACTTTTTCTTTTAAAATAATTAAAATATATTTTTTTTGTTATCCAATTATCCTCTGCACTCAATTGTTATGACTAATCACTCGAGTCAGATAGGATCTGAACCGGGGGCAAAACACTCCCTTAAGAGATTTAAAATTGTTGCATTCCCAAATTTGGATTCGAATTCATGACCTCTCGTTGAGTAGAAAGATAGTTTTTACCATCTCATCCAAATACTTGTTGGTACATAAATAAAATATTTTATCAAAAGGTAAATAAATGAACGAATAAATAAATAAATAAGTCTTCGTGAGTTTAGCTCAATTGGTAAGGACAAAGGTATGGGTTTGAACCCTGACCACCACCACCAAAAATAAATAAATAAAAGATGAAATGACTCCTAAAAAAAAAATCCTCAAAAAAATAAAAGATGAAATGATACGACTCATAGGAATATACTATGCAGGAATTGTTTGAGTCTATTTTCCAACATGTTTCCTTCACTTGACTTCACGTTCTTCAAGCTTACATATTCCATCAATGAAATCTTCTGCCATCCACAGAAAAGATCCAAAAGCAAGACCTTCCCATAGTAGTCTCTTTATACTAGAAAATGAAGCCTCAATAAACCTATCATCTTCTTCTTCATCATCATCAAACTCATTCAAACCACATTCCTTAATATGCTCAAAAAGGGCTTGAGTATGACTCTCCACCAATTGCAAAGCTTCTCTATATCTCAACTTACAACCATCCAACACTAATTTAGGTCGTTTAAAGCCCTTTACATAATCTTTCAAAGTTCCATTTTCAATTTCTTGCTTACCAAGGAACACGTCTTTCGATCCATGTCCAGTATTAAGATCACGGTCCGACAAAGATTGGCGTTTTTCTAGTTCATATCTCGACGAAACTGATTTTAAAAAGTAGCCATATAATATGCTGGCAACATACATTTTAGCAAACAAATCTTTGGTAATGAGCTTCATTCCAAAACTATCTGCTGCAAAAGTTATCAAATTTAGAATTTCCAATATGGTATCCCAAAGTTCCCAGCTTTGAATATACTTTAGCTTTCTTTCCATATCAGGCAACTCAAGCTTTCCATTGCGTAAGCATTTTGAAATCTTTGGAACCAAAGAGACATCAAACGCATAAAACTTGAATATAATGAGAAGATACATTATATCTTGTATAGCAAGTTTACATTTTTTCTCTTCTAATTCTGCAATCCTCCTGATATTCAGAAATGTCAATGAATGAATATATATACATGTATATATAGTATGATGCATTTTCATGCATTTTCTATGAATTAGTAAAGCTTTCTATACTTGACATACAAGGTTTGACCAAAATATTTTTACTCCCTTTCCCCTGTAATAAAATTTCCCTGTTATCAAAGAGAAAATACCAATGAAACAGAACATGTCAAGCCTACTGAAGATCAGATTAAGGTTTGTTTTCCTTCTGTTAAATTTACTATTGTTGGCCTTTAACAGTTTAGAAGAAAATTGAGCACAATCTTAGCTTACTCAAATATGACCAAATATGAGTAGCTTCAATACAGTGAAATTTGTTGGATTTTCAATCCTATTGGACTTGCATAGTCACATGATATCCAATGAAATTTGAATTAATCAAACATAAAATATTATTGAGTATTTATTGGCTTAGTTCATATCATAATTAACTTATTTAATTATTTTATTGGTATTTTTTCCCTGTGATTGCTTTTGTTATTATTGGATTGGACTACGAAGCATTAACACTCCTAGGCTCGGTCTCGGACACGCATCGAAGTCTGACACCGACACATTTAATTATGTTGAGATATTTGATTTTGTCAAATTATTATCAAGGTAGTCGGTGTCCGTGCATGTGTCCATGCTTCATAGACTATCACCGGTGTGAGTTTGTTGATTTTTTTTCACTAATAGATGAACTCATTTTCTTATCGCAACGAAAGGTCACTTGTGACCGACACGACACTGTGTTAGCGTGTTGTTATACATAAACCCATTGAACACATCAAAAAATGTATTCAATTAAAGTGTCGGTGCTACATAGATCACAATCAGTTCATCCTTAACAAATAATTAAACACATAACAAGAATCTAATCTATGAAAAACATATTATTTTAATAAATTAAACATAACAAACAAAAGGGTATTTGAAATCAATGACAAGCTAACCTCTGAAGCATGTCTTCAACACAGGAATCGGTCTTAAGCATCTGTTTAAGAGCAGAATCTCTACGATCCTTCAAGAGCTTCAACTCGTCCATGGCAGCGCGGTGGAACTTTTGAGGCTTGTCTTGCTCCTGCATCACGTCCTGCATCACACCACTCAGAAACTTTCCAACCCTAGACTTTAGCGTAAGAGGCACGTTAAGTCTTCTGAACTTGCTGCCGCGGTTATAATCACTCTCTGAATTTGCTATCGCTTGGATCATTTTCGGTCTATGCTGCAAAAGGACACTAGTACTCACATTCATATTATGCTTTGTGGTGAATATTCTCTAGTGGGGTTTTGGTGAAGAAGAGAGTGATGATGATGGGAGCATGGCTAGGGTTTTAACGTGGTTTTGTTGGTGCAAGACAAGGTTTTCCATTGAATAAGGTTGTGGACTTGTGGTTAATTGTGGAGGAGGATCATAATAAAAAAGAAGAAACACTTTTGAGATCTTTTTTTATTTGATGCGAGAGGTTTATTACATAAAGTGAGATTTGCTTGGAAAACAAGGTAGAGGTTGTTTTATAAAGTTTCAAATTTTAAGGAATTAGTCGTTTGTTATGTGATCTGGCGTCTTCAAAACCGAATCAATCCAATAGAAAAATCGTAAATTGAACCAACTCAAACTGAAACTGCAAAAATCCGCATTCAGTTTGGATGTATTTGGATCATTTTTTTACTCAACCGTATGGTTTGGTTCAATTAGCAGTTTTTATTTTACCATCTGAACCAAACCAAACCATACCGCAACATAAGAAAAACATTCATTAACCTTATGTCATCTAGACCAATACTCATAAATACTCAATGGAAACTTTTATAAAATAACATATTTTTCTCTTGTTAAGTTTCTTTTTTTTTTATTTCAAAAATGTATTTATGTGCTACTTGAACTTTTAAATAATGATAAAATTTTGGTCTTTTACATTTCTAGCATAATAGGATTACTTTTTTCCTTTAAAAAAAAGGATTAATTTTCGTCCACGTTTTTAATTTGATCTATGTTGTTGGGTAAAAATGAAATTGTAATGTTCGATAAAATACAAAATATTGTTGGACATATGTTGTGTTTTAACTTTTTAACTTATTAATGTTGGAAACAAAAAAATCGTATTGTCTCAAAAAAACTGCATCAACCGACCAATCCAAACCACATTAATTTTGTTTGATTTGGTTTGGTTCGGATGACTTTTAAAAAGCTAACTAAACCAAACCGAACCTTACATTGCAGTTTGGATGACTTTTCTGCTTAAAACCGATCCTCGAGCACCCCAACCCCTGCGTATAATAATTTGTTTTTAATATGCTTAATCTGTTTTTGTAAAATAAAATTTAGGTTTTCAGTTACACTCCTTTACGATCTCCATTGTCTGATGTAGCATCTCATTTTCGAAATCTCCCCCGCCGCCACATCTCACCGTCTCAGCTCGCCGCCGAACTGCTTCTTCCTCACCAACTCACTTCTTTTTCTCCTGGTTTACTCTTGTTCCTTAATCTCTTTCTCTCTGTACGCTCTGGTTCACGTAATTTTCAGTGTCTTACGCCTCATTTCGAGAAAATTTTCAATGTCCTTGTTCGAATTAATCTTTCTTTTGTTGTAATTTTATGAATGATTATACCTAGCTCAAATAATCTATTCAATTGGTACTCTTTGATTGTTCAACTTTAAATATTCTGTTTTTACTTAATGATCTAAATTATGCAAAAATCTTTTTTTTTCTGGTGGAATATAGATGTTTGGTCACATTTTGATATGCAATGAAATTTGTTTCGTTCTTATTTTAAGTTTCTTTGATTGATTAGGTTCAATGTCTATTGTTATGTATTGATTAAGTTAGTATATGCTTGTTGTACTATTTTGCCTGTCTTTTACAAAATATGAACTGAACAAGGCGTCTGAGAATTGAACAAAAAATGGTGCGAAGTAGGGCAGAGAATCGGGCAGTTTCTCCCGACCCCTGAATGCTGCAGCCTCACTTCTACAGGGAATAGTGGGGATGTGGGTTGGATTCGTATTAGTTTCGGGAGTTAGGGACTTAGGGTCGAGAAGAAGGAAGGCAAATTACCGTTCACTTTCCATGTTGCGATGCCTATTGTGAAGTTGTGTTAAGGATATGTTCATGTGATTTTTGGTTTCATGTGTTTTCTTTTCAGCTCATTATTCTTATATTTGCATATTTTGTTATGCTAATGCCTTTCGGGAAACAGCCTCTGCCTGTGGTAGTAAAGACTGCTTATTCCATACACCCTGTCCAGACCCCATCTAGTGGGAGCCTTTTGCACTACGCCTCCATTTAGGCGCTGTTTGGATTAACAATTTTATCTAATGCTTATAGCATAAACGCTTATCAAACAAATTTATATTTATTTAGTGCTTGTAGCATAAATGCTTATCAAACAATTGTATTCAGTGCTTACAGCATAAACGCTTATCTTGTAAGTGCTTAGTATAAGGTATTTCTATTACAAAAGATAAAAATAAATTTTTTTTTTTTTCTTCATATTTGCTATAACTATAAGCTGTTTTCAATTTTCATAAGCTACCCTAGAGAGATTATGGAAATAAGCTGAAAATAGTATAAGTTCTCTCAAATAGTCTAACCAGTGTTTATGAAAGGCCAGTCAATTCAAACAAGCCCTTATTGACATTGAGTGGTTTCTAAATTGTCTAGGCTTCGAGCATTGTACGCTATTATGAAATCACCCATAACCTGAGAATATGTATGGCACTGGGTCTATCTTTCTTTCAAGTTGTAGTAATTTTTCATGCAATATGCAGTGCAATTTTTTAGGACACTATCACAATTTGATCTTTATATGATACACAGTATTTAAATAAGCTTTGGATGATGATAACAACAACAACAACAACAACAACAACAATAATAATAATAATAATAATGTTTAATCAAAATGTTTTTTTTTATTCTGCTTTCAGGATATGTATGTATTGGAGTAGGAGTTTGGAAATTGCAATGTGTGTCATACAAAGCTGATTTGTCATCCTGAGAGTCGGAGGTAGAAACCATACAAGCCAATAATGAGCTTGCTTTTAAGAATAAGGCATTGTTTACCCAATAGTTTGTTGTATAGACAGCCTCTTACTGCTAGCACTGTAGGGCTTAATGCTAGAACATTAAATGTATTTACAAGAAACCTAGGTCAAGCTGCAAGGAAAGAAGAGGAGGAAGATGTAGAAGAAGTTGAAATTGATCAACGAAGTCTCCCAGCTGATTTTGATCCTGCAACATTTGATCCTACTGATCACCGTGGGCCTCCATCCGAAAGAGTTTTCAGGCTTGTTGATGAAGTGGCATCTCTAACTCTAGCTGAAGGTGCAGAATTGGGTCTCGCTCTGATGAAAAAAATGGGAATAAAGGAGATGCCCAATGTGGGATTTATGAAACCAGGATCTGTAAATTTGGCTGGAATGGCAGCAAAAGCATCAACAGAAGCCAAGGAGGAGCAAAAGCCAGAAAAAACTGTATTTGAATTGAAACTGACGTCCTATGAAGCAGCTTCCAAAATTAAAGTCATCAAGGAAGTTCGAGGTTTTACTGATTTAGGTCTGAAGGAGGCAAAGGATTTAGTGGAAAAAACACCTTCTATTATAAAGAAAGGTGTTTCGAAGGAAGAAGGAGAGCAAATAATAGAGAAATTGAAAGCTCTAGGGGCTATTGTCGTTATGGAATGAAGTAATATATTGTGTTACTTAGAGAAATTTTTCATCTAGTATCAAAAAGTTTAGAAGTTAACTGAAATTTAAGAAAATTTCATTATTGTTAGCCAAAGATGCTGCTAATTTTGCTAGTGTTGTGTTCCAAGTTGTGCTCATTTTCCCAATGGAAGGAGAGTACTATTCATGCTTCTGATATTGTTTAGAAGTTGCTATGAAACATTATCCTTTATTTTTCCCAATGGAATAAAAGTAGTATTCATGCTTGTGATATTGGTTTACATACATATTTTGTACTTTATAGAAGAAAATTAGTGTTTACTGGACTATTTTTCCATCTTAATTTTGGTGCAGCCATGCTTGCTTATAATATTTGAACCAGCAATGAACCTTCATAGTTGGTAGGAGTTGAGCCTTACTTGAAAAGCACTAACCGGGGGAACCAGCACCAGTTTCTGATTGGGTTTAGCTGGCTTTTTTCTCTCCACAAAATGGACACCTATATTAATAGTGACCATGACAACATGGAATCCGAGGATCTTGATAGCTTACCTTAGATTTTAAGGTAATTGCAGGGTGCTTCTATTTACTAATGGGGATATGATATTGATATAGTTGAGCAATTACCCATGAACTTTGTATGTCTCATGGGTTTTGGAGTTTTGCAGAACATAGAATGTGTACTTGAATTGGTCCATTGCAGCGACCTTTTAGTTCACTGGTAACTGTTCTATACTCTAGGTGTATCAGTGCATGTATTGTGTATATACTTACCTTTTAGCTTTGGATATTTGCAATGGCATGAGATGGAACTCAGCTACTGCCTCTAGGAAATACTCTTTTTCATTTACTGGTGAGCTGCTTAGTAAAAGGGTTTTTCTTTTGACCCGTAAGCTCATACACTCCCAAATTGACCATATTGGTAATTGTGGTGTGTTCTCCTCGTAATTGCTAATGTCACGAATGTCACCAAAACTCAATGTCACTTCCAAATTTCTTGCATATGCACTTTCTTTTTCAGCAACTTGTGTTGATAAGATTGAAAGACCAACTGAACAGGTATGAGTATGCTTGTATAAGACTATTTTGTTTTGATCTCATCATCAACATTTTACACAATATTTAAAAATTATTGTAAACAACAAAATTTAATAATAATTCGTAATGATTAATTTTTAAAAAGAACATTTAGATTTAACAAAAACATTTGAATTTTCTATTAAAACGTACTAATAAACAATAATTTGTAATTTGAATAAACGTCAAGGGAAAAATAAACTAAAACAATTAATAGATTCTAGTCAATGATACGTTAGATGGACATCCCATGTAATTCTAAAAAAAAATATAGTATTCACCGTGTGTGTGAATTTCGATAGTATTCTTTTAGAACAAAAAATAATTGAAGTATTAACTAAAATAAAACAAGAGCAATGTCGTAAAACCGTTAAGAAAATAACTTATAGAGAAAGTTGACCACCAAATTTGATCTTCTCAATTGTGAAAATCATTTAGAAAGTTATATGAATGACCTCACCATTAAAATACATTGAACTCTATAATTTTTAAAATTATATAAATGTGATCAAATACATTTTAATAAATGAAATCATCCGTATAACTAATAACTCTCTTCCATTCAAACAAAAATAACTCTCTAAAATAATTACAATTAAGATATTCGAAATTCGTGGACCACCAATAAGTAGTGGTTTGTCATGTGGCAGTCAAACATATCTCAATTCTCAAGCAAACATTACCACTTGGTATAGAAACCTGACCAAAAACTTGTCTCGTGGTCCTTAATAGTCTACCTCTACACAAGGTCATTTTCTAGTGTGGTATCTGAATCCTACACAACTTTTCACATTTGATATCTCAGCCATTTTCTATTGTTCATAGAATAATGTGTGATTTTTACGGGCTTAATAGCAATTTTGGTCTCCTATATTTTAAGAAGTTGCGAAACTACTTCCTAAGTATTGTCTATTTTGCACTTTTGGCCCCATGTCAATTTTGACCAAGTCAGTGCACACGTGGACGCCACATGTGTAATTTTTTGTTTAATTATTAAAATAATAAAAAAAAGTATTTTTTAAATAATTTTATAAAAAAAATTAATTATACACGTGGCGTCCACATCAGCTTTCACTTGGTCAAAATTAGTTTGGGGGGCCAAAACTGCAAAAGGGACAATACTTAGGGGGCAGTTTTGTATTTTATTTTGTTAGAGGGTCAAAATCGCAACTTCTTAAAACATAGGGGATCAAAACTGCTATTAAGCCATTTTTATATTTTCTAACCAATGTAAACAATATTAAGCCATTTTTTATTAGTCTGCCTTTACATAAAATATATTTTTAATCCCTACAAAATTAGTTCACATTGAAATCGAAATTAATCTCTGTAATGTTCATTTAGTTCTTATTTTGGGGGACTGTAATCAAATATCCTACATACATTACATTATAGGTTCAATTCCAATATAAATTAAATTTGCATGACTAAATAAAACAAGACTAAAAGCAAACTTGTGTAATTTTTACTAATTTGTCAAATTTGCAAATTTTGATGATGGTCAAACTCAACTCAGAGACCATTATTTTAATGATGGTTGGCACTTAGCGATTTATAAACTCCTTTATCTGAATCTGTGATTTAATGATGAATATTTCCACCCATGACTGCTTCATCTGGCAAGGGAGTTTGGATGGTATTTACACTGTTGCTAGTTACAGGTGGTTAATGGTTAAGAGGAGAGGTTTGACTCTAAAACTGTTAGTGATCTCATCTCTAAGCATATCAATTTTTTTATCAATATGCTAATCTGATTGTCAACATCAAAGAATTGTTGAACTTGATATGGGAAGTGAACATCTATCAGGCTCTTAGAAAAGGAAATGCTAGTACAGTTTTTTCTTGCAAAGTTTGACACAAATAATGACATCAAAATGAAGATTTATCGAATGCCGTAAGGATGTTGCATCTTCGGCCATTGTCTGTTTCTTAAAATTGAGATATTTGTTGGGAGTTATAACAAAAAAATTATTTTACAAAGAATAAAAATAGAACGATATATTTATAAGAATCAAAAACATATTTAACGTAAAAAAAAAAAAAAAGATACATAAGATGGACACTTTACAGCTTTAAAAGTGTGCATAAATTGGAGCTTGTGCTGGCACTTAAAAAAAAATCAAACATCCTTTTCAAGAAAAACAATGGCATTAAACATTAAACAATTTAGTGCCTAAAAATTACCGTTTATTGAGGTAGCCAATCCAAAGGAATCCAAGTGTTGCAATAAATAAATAGAAATAGTAAATAAAACATTGTGCTACATGACTTTATTCCAGTATCATGATGTCAAATAATGGCTACCTTTGTTATGCAAGTATCCAAAATCATTCATCAATGTAAGTTCCTCCTTTGTGGGTTGAATGTTACTAGAGGGGGAACCTCACATTGATGAAATGAAAGCTAACATCAAACTACAATAAAGGTATTCCAAATTTAAATTTCCTGTTATAGAAATGTCAATTAATGAATGATTCAAACTGGAGGATGAAGAGAGCTCCTCCTTCAAAGTGTCACACTTGGAAACTTGCAAGATCCATAACCTACAAATGTTCAAAAAAAGATAAAATAAAAAAGTTAAGTAAGGGAAAAGTATAATAAGGAAAACAAAAATAAGAAAATAATTCCATACTCAAACAAGATTACATTTTCATTTATTAAATTAAAGTAGTTAAGTTTAAATTAACTGGATCATGTGCTTGTTAACAAATTAAGTACTTCAATTTAATGGTTATACATTTAGTATAAAAAACATTTGATAACAAAATCTTTAGTCAACTTGAAATGCAACTCTATAACTCACAATTAGAGGATTAAACTAGACTAATTGTTTAGTATTAAAATTAAAATTCTGGCAAAAAAAAGTATTAAAATTAAAAATGTACTTACTTGGATCCTTTGCGGTTTGAGTAGCAAGCCCATTAAAGTAACAAGTTCCTCCAATCTTCTTAAACTGTGCCCAATAAGAACTAAACGCATAGCTAGCATGCCAAAAAACCGATTCGGGTTTAAAACACTTTTTCCCGGGTTGAACCGGATCACAAGTCTGGTTCCCTTGCGAGCAAGCATAAGACAATGCCTCCCCTAATGCCGTCACATTACTTCCACGCACCGCCACACACCAAATCTTCCCTTTATACGGCTCATTATTCTCCGGCGGAGGAAGTGCCGGAAACTCGGACTCCGGTGTCTTCCCCGAAAGATCAATCTCATAAACCCTAGACCCGTTCGGATACAACAACCCAAAATGCCGCTCTGTACCCGGACCCGGTTTAATATTCTCATTAAACAAAGCAAATAAAAAACTCGGAATAATCAAACCCGGTCTAGCCGGTGTCCCAACAACCGGTTTTTTCATAACTTTTTTAACAAAGTTTCTATTATAAGTAGCAGCATTAAAAACATTAGCACCAATTTGATCAACATCACCACCATTAGGCCAACCCGTTTCCGCGATAAATATCCGAATATCCGGAAACCCAAGTTTCTCCATTGCAAAATAAACCGCATCCACCATCTGATCAAATAAATTCGTATAAACCAAACCCGAACCCGGATCCTTAACCGTAACATTACTCGCTCTAAACAAAGCATAATCCAAATTAACATTAACCGGATCGGAGCTCCAAGGGAAAAACGGGTAAACATCCAAAAAGAAAAAAGATTTAGTCCGGTTTAAAAACCTAAGCATCGGTTTAATAACTTGAACCGCTATATCTTTACGAAACGCAGCGTTTGAAGGTGGAAAAGAAGTTTCTAGAACATCCATAGCAGAAGAAGTACCAACTTTGATTCTTTTGATTCTAAATTTTTTCAAAGAATGTTTGATTTTACGCATAGCAGGAACGAGATGAAGCCACGTGGAGTTTGGTGTGGATGAGATGATTTCGTTGCCTACGAGGAGGTAACGGATTAGCGTTTGTGGATAATAAGGTAGAACGTTGGATTTGATCCATTGGTCGGAGAGGGTTTGGTTTGATGAAATGTTTGTGATGAGTTCGTTTGGGAGCATGATTGAGATTTGGATGTTTGTGTTTTTTAAGGTTGTTAGGATTTGTGGGTTTGTGTCGTAGATTTTGATGCGTTTGGTGTTTAAGGATTTGATTAGGGTTAATGATTTTGAGGGTTTTGGTAGGTTGTTTCCTAGTTGACCGTAGCAGATTCCTGGTTGTGATGAGAAGCCTGAGCTATCTGTGAAGTAAACATTAATAAGAAAAAATAAGTTAATGAATGAAATCGATATAACCTAGATTAGTCTCCACAGTTGCGAGTAGAGATACTCAAAGAGATGAGAATGAAGAAACTAAGTGTTTATTTTTTTACTTACTTGAAATGCTGTTGAATAGAATGGAGAAGAGAAGGAAGAGAAACAAAGCCATTTTAGTTTTTGCTATGTTTTTCTTTACACTCTTTTAGAGGGTGTGCTATGTTTGATACTCTGTTTCTACTTTCTATTTTCAATGTTGGTGATGAGAGAAGAGAAAAGAGTAAAATGATAAAGTTAATTGTTTTTTGGGGAAGATAAAAGATAAAGTAGGAGATGGATGGATCCTGGAAATGGGTGGGTTGTGTGTATAAGAAGATGGGATGAGACTTTGTGGTTTGATAAAGTGGGAAAATTTATCATTAATGAGTTGAACAATGCAATGCAACGACTATATTTTGAAGGAATAATTGACTCTTTTTACTTGTTCATAGAAAAAATTTGTAAAGAAAGAGAACGGAGAGAAAAAATTGTGGGGTTCTAGTATTAATGATACCAATTTGTCTCATTATTTATTTTTAAAAGAATGAATTTAATATGTAAATTTATATAAACGTATAATATATTAATGAATGCTAATTATTTTTTATCAATTACTATGAAATTACTCCCTCCGTCTCATAAAATAAAATAAAAAACTCATTTTCTTTGTCCCAAAATATAAATAAAAAAGACAAACTTTTATCCTATTTAATTTTGTTTTTTTTAAAAATCTCTTTTCCAAGAAAACCTTTTGTTTATTCTCATAAAATTAAATGTAAATTACATTCAATTTTCTCTCTCTTTCATTTTTTCCATAACCAATAGCCAATGAAAATTATTTTTATATCTTCCTATAAAACTTTTTTCAAAGAAAACACAAAAAAACTATACTCTAAACTATTATATTTTAGTTTTCTTAATAAACGTGATTTTTTCTTTTTTATAATTTAGGACGGAGTACTAGTCAAACAGTAGACATACTTCATGGCTCATGGCCTCATGCTATTTTGGATTTGTTGAAGATTAGCGAATACTGGCAAAGTACAAGGAGCATTGGGTGAGTTTCCAAGAAGGAGTGGAAAAGTAGGTGTGATAGATTAAATTGGACTAGTGAGTCTGAAAAGGTTACATACACACCGTACGTATGGGGCAGAGCACAGAAGTAAGAAAGAAAAGAAAAACTAGCCGTTGAGTGCAACAAAAAAAAAGATCATGTGCGTGTAAATAATTTACGTACTTTCAACATAGGGCATAGATTCCGAGGAACTTTTATATGAGTAAAAAAAAGTAGAAACTACAAATTTATTTATAGAAGAGAAAGAGGATGTTTTGTGATGATCTAAATATTCTCATCCCGTCGGTCACGGCTAAACACCGACACAGCTGTCTAGCATCGGACAGGGACGGATACTGGTTTAGAAGAAACTATATGATCGATGAATAAACTTTGCGAATCTAGAGCAACATTCCTTCAAGTTGGGTGTATATGCAAGGATTTGGATGTACCTCAGTTACTGTGTGGATGCAGTAATTGATTAGCACCGTCCGATCTAAAGTGAACAGTCAAGATCTCACATTATTTAAAGTTTTTGAGATCCGTGCCGTAAATTTAGAGGCGTTGGTTGGATAACAGATTGATGTTCGAGATTTGTTATTGTGGCAAACTATGTTAATTTGCCACAACAATAAATTCCCGATCCGTATCTAGAGATGTAAATGGATCTTCATGGATGCGGATAATGTGATGTATGTGTCCGCTCCGTTGGATAAATATGAAATTCGTATCATATTCATATTTGTGCGAGTAATCCACGGATTTTTATGTATCTGCGGGTTTATACAGATATCCATGGATAACATTTATAAAAAAAAAAATTGTTAATTTTTTTAGAGAACTTTAAAAACAAAAGTTTATCACATGCATTTTCATTTATTTTTTAGCAAAACATAATATTCATACATTACAATAAAGATCATTGACTCAACAAAAACATAAATAAAGTTTCTTACATCTAATAAAAATAAAGTTTTTTGATTTAACAAAAGAATAAATAAAGATCGTCAATATTCAACAAAAAAGAAAGCTTCTTGCTTCAACAATCTTCTTGACTACTTTCACTTCCTTATAAAGGAGCGTAATACAGATTTGAACAGTCGTGTAATAACTATTAACACTCACAATACTGAGGTTTTTGGCTTAGGAAGTTGAAATGTATTAAGGTTATTTATGTAATTTACTCAATTTAATAGCGCATATGGATATGCGTGGTGCGAATACCATTAAATCCGCACCCGTTTAGTAGGTAGTTAAAATATCCATTTATTTTATCCACGGATATCTATTAAGGTATATGCTTCTTGTTTGTGGCGGATTTTATCTGCGGATATCCACGGGTGCAGATTTTTTTGCCATCCCTATCCGTATCTCCGAAAACTCTCAAGTTTGTAGGTAAAAATTCAGATAGAAAAATATTTTGGGTATGTTTGGATAAGACTTATTTCAAGCTTATTCTAAACAATTTATGCAAATAAATGACCTTTTTTGTAATATGTACAAGTTTGTCAATGTAGTTTATGGAAAAACATATTATGAAGATATAATTTTCCTTAATAAAAACTTATAAATTAACTGGACTAGTATTGTAACAAAACAAAAAAATTGGACTGGTATAGATATACTATTTGGCTTTTAATATCTTGACCTAATTAGCTAGCGAGATCTAACTCAACACTGGTTTGACTATTCAAGTCATGTCAGCTCAGCTCGTCCTCACTCATCGCTAATTTGACTTTTCAAGTCATGCCAGCTGAGCTCGCCCTCACCCAACACTAGTTTGACTATTCAAGTGACACCAACCAAGCCAAACTCGCCCAAATTAGAATGTGCATATAAACTTGATGTGGTTCTATTCGTCTGTATCACAACCTATCGCATACTGCAGTGATGTAAGCTACATATGTCCTAATTCCACGTGTCTTGTACGAATAATAAACGTCTCTAAAAGTGTGTCTCAACTTCACGTGCCTTGTACGATCGAGTTAAAAACAAGTTCACGCGTTGTCGTACTGCAACCGAACAACCAATGAAAGGCTCTAGATCGCAACTTAATGGGCCTAGTGACCATTGAGAAGCCCATAAGGTTAACAAATCGAGTATTATAAAAAGGGACACTTATGGGGCATTTACAGATTCGAATTGATATTTTGAACAATCTATTTACATTTAAGTTTTAAAGTGTTATTGGAGCTCCACCTAGGTAGCTCCTATGAACAACTCACTAGTTCTAACTTGTGTTTACATACATGAACGTCAACACCCACTGTAGGGACGATAAGTTCATGCCTATAATGCAAAACCGCCAAAGAAGTTTGGGATACCTTAAAAACTCATCATGAAGGCACTAGTCATGTGAAAGAAACAAGAATCGACATCGGAGTACACAAATTTGAATTATTCAAAATGAAAGGAACTGAAACCATAGATGAAATGTATTGTAGGTTCACTATCATTATGAATGAACTGCGCTATCTTGAGAACAATTTCACCACTCATGAAAGAGTGAGGAAAATGATAAGATATCTTTCAAAATCTTGAAGACATATTGCAATTGCAATAACATAAAAAAAGGATCTCACTAACCCCGTCTTAGAAGATCTAATTGATTCTCTAAAAAGCACATGAAGTTCTACTAAAAGAGGATAAATACTTAAACAAAAACAAAATGATTGCTTTTTAAACAAATCAAGAGTCACTAAAACCAGAAGAAGAAATGAATCTTGATGGTCAACAACAAGAATATGATCAAGAATAAAATCAAGAGCAAATTGTATTTCTTTACAGAAAATTACAAAGACTGGTACAAAGAAGATATCAAAACAAAAGATCCTTTCCAACAAAATCCAATGAACAGATCATGTCAAACTACTACTTATTTTGGTCCTAAAGAAATTGTTGTTATTGAACCTCCAACTGTCAAAAGAAAAAGAAATGACGACAGCATGGCCGAACTCCTAAAGATCATCATGAATGAAACTTCTTCAAAGTCAAAGAAGGAATAAAAAACTGGTGAAAATTTTTCCTTTCCTTTTAACTTGAATACCACATTTTCTTTTGATCCAAACTTTCCAAGTCTAAACGTCAACGCTAGCCCGTCGCTTGAAGGCATGATTTCTCAGTTTTCAGGGAATCAATCTGCCATGTCTCCCTTGTTTGCTAAAAACCATAACTCATCCTCATCCTTGTTCAATTCAAATTTTCTTAACAATCTACTTAAAATTCCTCAACAAGAATACTTCATCACTGCTTCCCAATTTGGCTCGCCCTTACCGTTTTGGCTCATTTGAATCCATCTTCTCAACTGCTTAAAACACGGCACACACATGACCACCTACAGCAAATACTAACCATTCTTGAAATTCCACCAACATACTTGACGAACTTCATTTAATTCAGAACATGCTGACTTATGTGCTTTTAGGCATACTTGTTTGCGCGAATGGATCCAGAAAGAAGTCCTTCCCAAACTACCCTTCAATATCATTCCTCCACCGCCCCCTATGGCCGAAGAATTTGCTCCTGCTTCCACATCCAAAGATATTACGCCTGATCGTGGCTAAAGTCACGCCTTGCTTCAGTTGTTGTGGCGGATCCTTGCTATTTGTAATTACAAAGGGGGATGACTTAAATGAATCTTGAAAAATGGTTCATTTGTTTTAGTTAAGACTAAGACCTTTGATGTTTTATTAATTAGGATCTTTAAGTTTTTTTTTCTTGAACCATAATGAAAATCCTGGTCAAAAAAATATCTATGTATTTTGTTAATCATATGATGAATGAATTTTGTGGTTTAAAGAGTAAAAGAAAGTGCAATTGTCTCAATTTATGCTTTATCTTATGCTAAAATTGAGGAGGAGCCTTTGACAAAATTACACTTGCAAAATCTACTTGATTATTTACCGAAACTCAAATTTTTCAAAAATATAATTCAAAAATTTTGTCATTATCAAAAAGGGGAGATTGTTGAGATAAAATTTAAAAACCATTCTTTTATTGTTTTAATAATAACAAAACATTTAAATCATATTTTATGAGTTTTGATCGTATTATTATTTTTAACATGTGCTCTTAAGTGGATTTCACCACTAGAGAGGTTATCAATAATCATGAACAAAGCAAAAAACAAAGGGATAAAAAAAAGTAACAGAAAATTCTGAGAACGTTATGTATTCAAGCACAACATACAAAATGAGAAATTAATTCCAAATGTTTTAAGGCATAAGGTTTTTAATATGGTCACTTGAATGTGAAGAGATATATGAAAAGGTGATCGTATGTTTTTTTATCGCAAAAAGAATAAATTAATTTCACTCAAATTATTTGATTGCAAACATAGACAAATGAGCAAGCAACAACACATCAAAGCAAAAGAAATGAGACCCACAAGATCTATACAAAGATTGCTCTCTTTCTAGAAACCAACTCATGACAAGGATATGGAGTGAATAGTTAAATTCGTCCCTGAATTTGTAAGAATCGAACAAAATCGTCCCCCAATTTATCGAAATGGTTATTTTGTCAAAAATCACATAACTATACTACTCTTATACTCACATGACATCAAAGAATGAATACTTGATGAGCTGTTTTATCAAGAACGATCTTAAAACATTATGAGAATTGAGAAAACATTTGTAAAGGCTTCAAATGAGGTAGCAAACTTTTTGGTCTGATTTTACCCTTGCAAAATCAACTTAATAACACCTGCAAAGACTGCTCCTCTCTATAAATAGGAAGCATATGTGAAGAAGAAAGGCATTGAGTCATTAAAAAAAAATTCCATACACTTGATTTTGATCTATCAAACAATCTCAAAGGCTCTTTCAATGCTCTCTTCCGTGTTCAAAGAAAACAATAAAAATCTAAGAAAAGATTCTTTTTAAGGCTTGTAATTACTTCATTCAAATCAAAAGAAAGTAAAGCAAGTGATTGAAAAAATTCTAAAACTAGTGTGTTACTGTGTTGTGGTAAAAAGAAAAGAAACAATAAAAATCTAAGAAAGGATCTAAAGGAAAAGCATAATTGAGATACCATTAAATTTCAACTACGTATTATAATATCCTACAGTATTGCGGGGACTTGAGTAATCTACATTGAATAAATCAATAGTATAACTTGTGTGTGATTTTTCTCTCATCTCTTATCTGCTTATTTTTAATACACACGCCCTTCACTTGTAATATTGATTTATCATTTGATTTTTTGATCTACTAACTTAATCCAAGTTAAATACTTAAGAATTTTTTATTGGTAAAATTTTATTAGATCACAATTCAAACCTTCATTCTTTGTGATATTATTTAACTTCAATCGGTATCAGAGCTCTGCCTCCAAAGTTAATACACTACTCAAATATTATTATAAGATTTGGTGTAGAAAACTTAAAACCATCCTTATTTTAAGACAAAATTAGTAGATCTAATATATAAAAAAAGAGTAATAATATTTTGATCATTGAATGTGTAACGAATAATCACAATAACATCTTAATATATCAAAATTTTAAAACAATCGTTGATTGTACACTTTGTTAGTCAAAATAATCTCTTACCTTAAAATACTTTGTTAATATGAATACATTTAGTTATTACATTATCAATTTCTATAAATACTTGCTTAAAAAAACAATTAAAATAAACTAACTAAAAAAACTAAAGAAAGGAAAAAATGTTGACTATTGACATCAATCTCAAGCAAAGTCTTTCCCTTTAGAACTCTCTATCATCTCACTCACAGACAAAGTAAGATCAAAACCCATCTTCCTTCTCTACAACTGCAAGAAGATTCTGAACACTATGAACGACGACTTCGAAATTCCTCAAGCCGAAGAAATGAACGAAGATTTCGATCTTCCAGAAGAAAAGGTAGGCGATGAGAGAGAAGTCGGCGATCGTGGTCTCAAGAAGAAGCTTCTCAAACTCGGTGAAGGTTGGGATACTCCTGAATTCGGTGATGAAGTTCAAGGTACCATTACGACGTCGTTTTCATCTCTCCAGCTTCGCGTTTTTCAATTTTCAGTTTTAATTAATTAATTTATTTATTTATTTTGATAGTTCACTACACTGGAACTTTGCTTGATGGAACTAAATTTGATTCAAGTCGTGATAGAGATTCTCCTTTCAGCTTCACGCTTGGTCAAGGTCAGTTATGTCTTTTCACTTCTATTTCCAGCTTCAATTTTTTGAATTAAATTTATGTTAATTGTGTAAAAATCTATGAGGATAATGTGTATGTGTTTGTGAGAAGCTTTTTGAGAAGCAGCTATAATTTATAGTGTTTTTTTTATTTTCCTAATGAAGAGGTTTTATGATAAATGTGAGGATTAAGGAGACTTTTGATATACTTTATTAGGAAAAATTTGTCCATTTTTAGGGGAAAATTGTCCATTAACTACTTAGTTTTTAATTATATCATTGTATAATCAATTATTTTACATTTCCATTAAGAAAGAAGGAGATTAAATGATGTGTAATCCCCAACACAACTAGCAATATCGACATTGTTGGGCTGGATATCTTCCGTGGTTTCACGCGTTCGAACCCGGGATCTTCCACTTTGTATGTGTGAGTTTATACTAGTGCTCCTCACTTCATCTACAAACCACAAAAAGAAAGAGAGAGATTATATGATGAGTGAGATTATGTTGTTAATCTTGGATAGTGGCGTAGAGTGTTTGACCCCAAGATAGCGGGATAGTTGTTATTATGAAGACTAAAAAACAGTATACGAACCAAACATTAATACTCAAAAATAGAAATGTAATGATACTTAACCTTTGTTATTTCTCACTAACTTTAAAAATTACAATGCTATATAACAACTATTAATTGAAGTTCTAAAAGCAATCAAAACGGCAAAGTATAGAGAGGTGAAGCCGAAAACAAGGATTTAGGAGAAGAAGAGAGACCACAAGAAAACCAAGTGCGAAGTGGGCAGAGAAGATTTCAGTTGCAGCCCTCAGTCTATGTCTCTGTCACTGTATCCTTCGCTGGAAATAACGGTATTCGTCATCAGAAACGTAAAGATGAACGACTGGTAGTCTGTTACAGAGAAGAGTACAAAATGTGGCTCGCCTGCAAATCGCAGTGGACAGCAAGTCTGCTCCACGATTGTGTGTGATTGCCACACGTTGGATGTGGCACGCCTGCAAAACACATTGCAGTGGATGGCAAGCTCGCTCAGCGATGCCACAATTGTGTGCGATTTCCCAGCGTTGGACAACATAGGAGTGGATCAATAAAAGATTAGGGTATATTTGAAATTTGATCATTGACCAATGCTATTACTTGGGTTTTGATGATATTACTCTATTAAATGTTTCCTATATTGTAATTGTTATTTTCTTAAGAAGTGTCGAGTAATTTGTGTTTTTAATATAATATAATGAATTTATTCATTTCATTATAAACTTTTTCTTACATTCTTAGCTCAGTTCAGCATGAAGTATCTTGGATTAAAACCAGTGTTCTTCAGAAAATCTTGATAATTTTAAAATATTCACACAATTTTTTAGTGAATTTCATATGTATTTTGATTCGATGATTTGATAGGCTAAATATTTGAAAATTGCAATGGAATTCGTGTAACTGCTTTGCAGGGCAAGTAATTCAAGGATGGGATGAAGGTATTAAAACCATGAAGAAAGGTGAAAATGCACTCTTCACCATCCCTCCCGAGCTAGCTTATGGTGAATCTGGTTCGCCTCCGACAATTCCTCCTAATGCTACGCTCCAATTTGATGTCGAGCTGTTGTCTTGGACCAGTGTGAAGGACATATGTAAAGATGGTGGTATATTTAAGAGGATACTTAAAGAGGGGGAGAAATGGGAGAACCCCAAGGATCCTGATGAAGTATTGGGTATATATACTCATATAACCCAGTTTCTTTGATGCCTGTATTATTAGTTAGTTTTTAACTGTTTAATTCATTTTAACCATTATCAATGCAGTTAATTATGAGGTTCGACTGGAGGATGGAAAGGTTGTAGCAAAGTCCGATGGAGTGGAGTTCACTGTCAGTGAGGGTGAGTCAGTGCCTGTAAATTTTGATAATAGACATTTTTGTATTTTTATGTTGGTATCTGAAATTTACTTTTAATCTATAATAGGTCATTATTGCCCTGCATTCTCAAAGGCTGTTAAAGCCATGAAGAAGGGAGAGAAAGTGATTTTGTTAGTAAAGCCTCAATGTAAGTTGTGTACAGAATATCAAATGCTTTGGTGATATTTTATACTTGTGACTACATACTTCATAATATTTCCTTGTTTTTATTTATTACTCCCTCCGTCCCAATTTAACTGAGCTAGTTGAGCTTTTCACACAGATTAAGAAAAATGTATAAATGAAAGAGAGAGAAAAATCGTTTTGAGTGTCTTTGTCAAGTATTGGTGGATTCTTCTTTATCATAAATGTAAAGTAGAATATATTGAATTGGGAGTGGTGAAAGTAGTATTAATTAGAGTTATAATTGAAAAAAAGTAATTAATGTTGTATTGAAAACTGAAATGGGTCAAGATTCCTGGGACAATATTTTTTTACAAATGGCTCAGTTATTACGGGACGGAGGGAGTATTATTAATATTATTATCATTATTTATGTATTAAAAAAGTATTATCCATTTCTTTGTTGTATCATAGATGGATTTGGTGAGAAGGGGAAGCCAGCGCATGGTGATGAAGGTGCAGTTCCACCAAATGCATCACTGCAGATTACACTTGAGTTGGTTTCTTGGAAGACTGTTTCAGATGTGACTAGTGACAAGAAGGTCATAAAGAAGATCCTCAAGGAAGGGGAAGGATACGAGCGTCCGAATGAAGGAGCCATCGTAAAATGTAATCACTAATCAATGTGAAGGATGATTTTTGTTTTTACTTATGTAGTACATTTTACTAATAATATTTTTTTCCGTCATTTTGGACCTTCCCAGTGAAACTAGTTGGTAAACTGCAAGATGGTACTGTCTTTTTTGAAAAGGGCCATGATGAAGAAGAGAAGCTGTTTGAATTCAAAACAGATGAGGGTAACTTGAGATCTGCATATGTTTTACCTAATACCTATTCTTCTGAGTCTAGTATTTTCTTTTGGTTATTTTAATGTTTGATGTGTTGAAATTTGAAACAGAACAAGTCATTGATGGGATTGATAAAGCTGTTTTGACTATGAAGAAGGGTGAGGTAGCATTATTGATTATTGCTCCCGAGTATGCATTTGGTTCATCACAGTCCCAGCAAGAGTTGGCTGTAATTCCTCCTAATTCAACCGTGTATTATGAAGTTGAGCTTGTGTCATATGAGAAGGTAAGTTAATAATAGAGTGGTACATTTAAGCTATGCTTTAATATTGCTTGTATTATAGAATTTGTTATTTAGAAAAGCCATAACCTCGCCACCTTAACTAGACTGTAAAATGCTAGAGACTGACGACAGTGGACAGTAAGATAATTACAAAGTTTAACCCACTCGGGTTGGCTTGGGATCTTGAAGTGTGCTCCTTTCAAGGTCTCAAGTTCAATTCTCTCCGGTGTCAATTTCGGTGGGCTAATTTGGCTTCTTCAAACATAAAAGATAATTACAAAGTTTATATCTTAGCTGTACCTTCATTTTATTTTTGTTCAATTGCTCAGTATTCATTTTTTTACTACTGTTATGGTCACTGGACAATTTTCAAGTCTTTGTAATCAATGTCATCTAACTCTAGATCAAAAGCACTGTCAAATATAGGCCATGGCGGTGCCATGGTGGGTTTTTGTGACAACCACATGGGAGTGTAGCTATGAAAGATAAAAAGTTGAATTAATTTCTAAGCAAACTCTATAAATTGTAATACCAATCAAATGTAAAATAACTACCTCCATTTAGTATCATTGGAGATTCTTTGCATCCTCCTATCTTTTGCCTGATCTATTTCATGATAAATGAACTTCAACCCTGTAGTAAGGGATAAATGCCCCTCAAGCCATTCAAAATACTTTTCTTTAACCCTATTTTTAGTCTTTGCAAGTGTATTAGATCTCCATTCGTTGGATGTGAGCATACCCATTAGTGAACCCTTATTATAAGAGGTAGGAAAATGCATCATGCCAAACCCGCTCCTTTAATAAATCTATGCAAATAAGAAATAAGACCCATTCTTGAATATATGTAAGTTGTGATCTTGCATTTGTTTCTTATGGCGTGGTATCTTTTCTAAAACTTCAAACATCACATCCCGGCCATCAATCTTGTTGTTGACGACTAAATCAATCTTGTTATTTGAAGTGCTGCACTTAAGTTCGAAGCCTCGTAACAGATAAGGCTTCACTGCCATATCTGGTTTGCTGCTATGGCAGTAGCCTGTAAACTATTAGATCTGGTTCCAAAGAGCGATTCTTGTTGTACTGGTTAGAACCGACATGCCCGTTGTAAAAGATCACCCTGCTCTGTAAGAAGTTAGAGGTGCAGCTGAAAATAAGAGAGCAATTTACCCTTATTGTGGTTAGATCTGATCTGTCATCGTTAAAATGTTATGTAATCAATTGCTAAAAACTAGTTTGGTACCAACACATTTTTTAGATCGTGTACCTTAAACATGCTGCCATGTATTAGAAACTTATTTATCCTTTGTTCACGCTTGTTTTATTGAAATTCACATACTTGGTTTAGTGACTGGGGTGGGGGAGTTAAGGACTGGACTGATAAGTAGGTCAAAGGTTCAATCCCCACTCCCAATATAATTCTATCAATTGCTAACAAGATTAACATTGGCTGTTTAAAAAAGATTAATTCATATTATTGGTTTTATACTTTGGCAATCTATTTCTTGTATTTGTAATCCTTTTCTTCTCCCAGGAGAAGGAGTCTTGGGATATGAACACTCAGGAGAAAATTGAAGCTGCTGGTAAGAAGAAAGAAGAAGGGAATGTTTTGTTTAAAGCTGGTAAATATGAAAGAGCTTCCAAAAGATATGACAAGGTATTTTGAGAAACAATACATCTGTTTACTCTTTCAATTCACGCATCTTCTGTGACATAATTTTGTTGCTGAAACTTGACTACAGGCTGCAAAGTACATAGAGTATGATTCCTCCTTCAGCGAGGAGGAGAAAAAGCTGTCGAAGACCTTGAAGATTGCCTCTTATCTTAACAACGCTGCTTGCAAGTTAAAGTTGAAAGAGTATAAAGATGCAGAGAAATTGTGTACTAAGGTACTTAACTGTTTCTTCATTCGTTAGAAATCACTAATCGTTCTCTGCATAAGAAATGACAATTTTTGGTGTGGATTGATAGGTGTTGGACATTGAGAGCACAAATGTTAAAGCCCTCTATAGAAGGGCCCAAGCAAGTATGCAGTTAACTGACTTGGATTTGGCCGAAATTGACATAAAAAAAGCTCTTGAGGTTGACCCTGACAACAGGTATATGCGCTGGATAAATCTCTGTGATTCTTGGCTATTTACTGAGATTAGTTTTGATTTCTGGAAATATTTCATACCCGTTGTATGGTCTGCAATGTAACTGTTCTTAATATGAATCAGGGAAGTAAAGCTGGAGTACAGGAATTTGAAGGAAATGGTAAAGGAGTACAATAATAAGCAGGCAAAATTCTATGGAAATATGTTCGGCTTGAGAAAGGCTTGATCCTGATAGAAATTTTAGCATGCCATTATGTTTCAAGTATGTTCCTTTTATAGTATTAATTAATTAATTGCCAATTTATTATTCTTTTGCGGCTCGTTTTATTAGGCAAGTTTGAAAAATGTGTTTACTTTTTGGGCTGTGTCAAACATGCAGAAACCTACTATAGACGCTACTGAATCCGTGATTATTGACAACAAAATCCGATCAAGTTGAGTATCTGTTTTCTATGGGTTTGATCGTCATTGTATCATTTATGGATTATGGGAAAAAATGGCGTTGGAAAAAAATGGTGTTGGACGTTCATTTCGTATTTCATATTTGAGTTAACATAATTGACTTGATTTGATTTGATTTATCCCCATCTACTGTAGTGAGTTGTATAAGAACTATTAGTGATGAAAACGGGCTAAGCTAAGGATTGTTTGAAGTTTAATGTTAAACGTTTTATTTCATTCATATTTGGCTGCAATATTTTGTTTTCCATTGATTTCTTGGTAAATATATGATATTATAGTGTGAAATCGCCAACATGGTGTTTGGAGAGCTGCTAACATGACCATTTCCTCAGAAAACAATGAGTTCCATTCAAGTAGTTGTTTAGTTCATTTTTCAAACGTCTCATTGCCGACTTGATCATTAGTGGGACTAAGCTGTGACAATGTCCTAGGGTGTTCAATGGACTTCCCTAACGAATTCATGAAGTTTGCTTTATAGGCCCCTTACACTGTTCAATTCTATCGAATTTATTGGATCATAACTTCCGGTATCACAATTTATCTAGTGTTACGACTCATTTGTTGTTTTCTGGATGGCAGCGTAATTCCCGATCGGCTTATTTAAGAAGTTGAGTCATCCGAGAGGCGTCTCACCAGTCACCACTGGCTTGATGATTGGGATGCCCGAAGTTATATATCAATAAATCGATAAGATGGGTAAATCTAGAGCTTTTTCTGTCCGGATAGGTAAATTTGTAGCAGTTTTTTTGAATCATGAGCAGTTAATAAGAACCATGAGGTGGAAAATGAAACTCTAAATCGATAGTAGACAGTTTAGCGATAAATATTTGAGAAGTAGTAATAGGTGAAAATAATATGATCTACTACCGTTGATGAAGGAAAACCTGGTGTTGAATAGAACTCTTGATCAAAAACATGAATATGATCAACGTGTTGAAATCAAGTGTATGAGGAAACTTTAGAAGACACGAGGTTTTACCTCTGCATATAACTTAGAATACATCAAACAATATCTTCTTCTGCAACATTCAAGGTGGTCCTTATCCAAAGTTTGTACGTGGAATCATATGAAGAATTGAACTTGAAATTGTTGCCACTTACTACCTTAAGGTGACATTTGGCACATTGTATAATCTTATCATTGTTATCTGTATGTGCTAGTCTTTTAAGTCCATCATCAAGACCTATATATACGTAAGGTATTCAAGAAATATTGAAAACCATCAAAATCAAAGTAGTATTATAACACTATAACTAAGAAGTATTTGAGAGAGAAATAAGAAAATAATGGCAGATACAAGAGAAACAGTAGTGAGAAGTGTGGCAGTGTGTGATAACAACTGTGGCTGCACAGTTCCTTGCGCTGGTGATTCCACTTGCAGGTTCTTTTGAACTATAATTTCTTGACAAATTAATTAACATGGCTTGCATCTTATTCTTCATCTAATATTAATCAAAATTAACCATCTTTAATTAATACAGGTGCACAAATAGTGAGGGTGGTGCAAATATGAATCACTCAACATGTCCATGTGGAGAACACTGTGAGTGTAACCCATGTAGCTGTCCCAACACTGTTGTTGCTGGAACTGGTTGCAGATGTGGCACAACCTGTACTTGTGCCTCTTGCCGCATTTGAAATGAGTCACTCATGTTTGTGTGGTTTTGTAGTTTCTCTATTAGCCTCATCCATATATGAAATGGTTTTTGTAGTTTATATAATAAGCTACGTAAGAACTTGTTATGTTCGCTGGTTTTATATGTATCTAGAGAACTCTTGTACCATGGCATTATGAAATGGTTTTTGTAGTTTCTATAATAAGCTAAGTAACCATGGCATTACTCAATGTTATGCCTATGGTTTGTTGTTGTACTTGAATAATTAAATAAGAATACGTGGATTTTGTTTTTAATTTTGGAAAGTATTTATATTGAGTGACCATTGTTTGGTATAACGGAAATTAAGTATTGATGAGTCTATACCACACAACACAAGATGCATGGGTGGAGGGAGCTAAAAAGAAATCACAAAACAATTGGCAATTCACACAAAGTTAGAGTTTGGATCCCTACAATTACAATAGCTCCATATAGTGCAATAACGGTTGGAGACTCTTAAATTTAAAGAATGATAACCTATCTTAAGGAATGAGGGAGGGAGTATTAGAATGTCGTTTTGTAGTTTGTGGTTGTTTCCATATTCTCTGCAGGATCAGATTGTATAATCTGAAAATATTTAGACAGGTTCATATTGTATAATTCGAAACCTCTCATACTTGTTGGATTGTGACGTTTCACCAAAGATTTGGACGGTTTGTGGTGTATTTAATACATTTTAGTCGGTTTGACCATGAAAAACGTTTTATTTGACTATAATGATGGTCTAGGACTGATTTAAGACTATAAATATGCTTGCATCTTCAACAATTTCATTTATTCTTCACTTCCCATCTTTTCTTGCTTTTTCTTAAACATTTTTTTAGTTTTTTTAGGGGTGTTTATGGTGTGATGATCATTGCTGACCGTTCATAGAATTCCTGCAATTGCTTTGCAGTTTATGCGAAGATTCTACGACGGTCAATAAAGACCTTTGACATCAAATACAACACAAAAAATAAAGTTTGTAAAGTTTTAGATTTTAGAATCCAAAAAACCCTAATAATCTTGTTCGAATTTTAAAATCCAAACAAAGAGTATTTTCTGAAAAATTATAGCGCACGCGAGAATAGTGAAAAAAGTAAAATCCAAATAAAATTCATAAATGACATATACTATGACAATAAAGCCTCATTGGATTTCATCCATTCCTAGCTCATGATAGTTTTCAGCATTTAGAGATCAAAATTAACACGGTAGCGAACCATTCGGATAATTCAAACAAAGTAATCTAATTTTTCTTCAATTTTACTGTGCTGAATTTTCCTACAACTTCAAACCTATCTACCTAACAATAGAACAAGAAAAATGAATGTAATAAAATCAATTTAATACAAAAAATCATATAAATGAGGGGAAAACGTATATGACAAAGTTCAATGACATCAGCTGCAAGTTATTCATAATAAATTACACTATAAGAGGTGTTCTAATAAACTTTTCAATTCAATTCCGAAGGCTTTTCTTGATTACATTACACATACTCGTTGATTTCTCGTTGTTTTTGTAATTCTAACTATGTGAAGAAGAATCAATCAAATCAGTAGAGATGAAGTGGAAACATAATGAAAGTTAATAAACTGATCAATTAACTGATCATGAAGAGC
>Ga0315913_1000944_pt1 | contig 29562 bp, 28 predicted proteins | sample MpolsnodulesMG_FD_207736 | JGI IMG/M metagenome (GOLD analysis project Ga0315913, IMG submission 207736) | Medicago polymorpha root nodule microbial communities from Los Angeles, California, United States - small nodules | ecosystem: Host-associated > Plants > Roots > Nodule | place: USA...
CCGCTGCGACTGTTGATGAATCTTATATATGCATGTTGTTTGAATTTTGATGTGAAGACGTAGCGTCTATTTCTTGAGTATTTATATTATTCGCGTGTATTATCGCTTTAATAGAAATAGGGCGTTATAGGGATGACCTGTGGTTTAAGGTATGGTCTTCCCGTTATGGTAAGGAAAGAGGGCTCCTTAAAGATGGTGGTATGAGAGGATCAGCGTGGTGGCGTGAGATTCTGAAAATCCAAGATGGAGTAGATGTTGAGGGTGGGAGTTAGTTTGAATCGAACATTACGAAGCGCGTAGGTAATGGTTTTAACACATTTTTTTGGTCGGATTGTTGGGTAGGTTCGGTTTCATTGAGGGAGAGATTTCGGAGGTTGTATGATTTGTCAAATCATCAGGACTTGACGGTGGGAGAGATGCATGCTTTAGGGTGGGGAGAGGAAGGGGAGGCGTGGGGGTGGAGACGTCGTCTGTTGGTATGGGAGGAGGATTTAGTGGGGGAGGTTAAACTTTTACTCTCTAATGTGTCTTTACAAGCGACTAATTCAGATTTATGGTTATGGCACCCAAACTCAGACGATGGCTATACAAAGGTCTCTATTTGTGCGTGGTGGCTCTTCCGCAATAGGTGGTCTACAAAGGACAACTTACAGCGTCGCGGTATTATTTCCCTTGATGCTCAATTGTGTATCTCAGGATGTGGTCAACATGAAACAACGGAACATCTAATAATACATTGTCTTACTTTTGGTTCACTTTGGCAACTTGTGAAGTCTTGGTTAGGTGTGTATTCAGTGGATCATCAACATGTTATGGATCATTTTCATCAATTCATATATTCTTCAGGAGGGCATAGTTCTCGCCGTTCATTCCTTCACATGGTTTGGCTTTGTTGCATTTGGGTTCTGTGGAATGAAAGGAACCATCAGTTGTTTTCTAATAACGTTAAATCCATTATGCAACTGATGGAAAAGGTAAAAATCACTACACTTTCATGGTTGAAAGCTAAAAATGTTTTCTTTCCCTTTGGTTACCATATGTGGTGGCAGCAACCCCTTGTTTGTTTGGCTATTGGCTGACCGTTGTTTACCTCTTTTTGTTTTTTAAGGATTGGATGTTGTAATTTTGTTCTGCTTCTTAAGGCACTCCTTGTGCTAGGGAGCATGACTGTTTGTTAATATATCTCATTTTGGCTTGTTCAAAAAAAATACTAGCTAAAATTTCATAAAAATGGATCAAGTGAAAAGCAACGATGAAATGGGACTGTGGGAGGGTTCGAATTCCAGAGATACAAGAGAATCTTCTCAAGTTCGCATGCCCACCTCCATGCAAGACCACTCATTTGTACTCCCTCCGTCTCTATATATAAACTCTAGGCTAAATTAATCCAATGGTCCCTCAACTAATTACGAGTTTTCCTTTTGGTCCCTTAAATTTTGCTTTGTCATTCAATTTGGTCTCTACCGTTAGTTTCTTAATGCCTAAATTTTTTGATTTGATTCTAACCATTTGATTGCAGGTCCATTGTATCTAATAGTGAACCATCAACACCTAATTTTTTTTCCTTTTCTTCATCTTCTCTCTTCTTCTTGCTCAAATTTTCATCAAACTTTTCCAAATTTTTTTTCCTTCTTCTTCAACACAACAACCACCACCAGTTAATTTTTTTTCCACTAACATCTAATTTTTCATACTTTTCTTCATCTGCTTCTTTCCTCTTTATCTTCATCAACTTCATAATATTCATCAATCAAATCCAAAATAAACCAAGAAAATTGAATACAAAAAATCAAACGTTTCTCGTCTCTTATAGAAACAAGATTCATATTTAAGATTAATCCAAAATTATCATTATCATTATTAACTAATATTCACCAATCCTTTCAAAATAAAAATAAAAGAAACTCAGAAGGAAAAAAACTCTTTATTGAACTAGAAATGGAATGGTTAACCAAAAGTGAAAACAAAGGTTAGTAACAAGGTTATCGTAGAAGGTTCTCTAAGCAATCTTCAATTTTGTGTGTTTCAAACAAAAACGTGAGTTACAGAGAGAGATGACTGAAATAAAAACACCAAAAATTTCAATTTCTTCACTCATATTTATCAGCATTCGACAAAATAAAATGAAGGTTGGATTTCGAATTGGAAAAATTTGGATTTGCAACAACCATACGCCCTTCATATGGAACAATGGAAAAATATGGAAAAATCTGGATTTGCAATCACAACCATACACCCTTCATCAGGATTCGCAATCGCTCCTTTTTCAATCTCCTCCATAGCCTTAAGCTCCGCTTGAAACCTCGGCTCCATTTCCTTCACAAACTCATAGGTAAACCCGACCCGGCTCACATCCAGATACATACCAATCTCCTTGTGCTGATATAGCCAGTCCACATAACGCTGCCATAGAGCACATGGGTCCGACGGTGGTGGTTTGTGGATTGCACGGCGGAGAGATCCATTCCGGTTGGAATTTCGAGTGCAACAGAGCGAGTTGGAGGGAGTTTGGGTCGGGTTTGGTCTATAGGAAGATTTTGTGAATGACGTCGTATTGGAATAGAGGATGCGTTTTGGTTTTTTTTATTGTTGAGTGTTTGTGAAGATGAATAAATGTTTGAGTCTGAAGCCATGATGAGATTGGAAAATTGAAATGAAATGAAAATGAAATTGAAAGGGAAATGAGTCAGAATAATGCTATGAAATTGAAAGGGAAAATTGATGAATTTCTGGAATTTTTCTGAATTTTTAATGAAGTTTGACCAAGGTGATGAATAAGAGGAGGGAAGAAGATGAAGAATGGTATATTAAGTTAGTTGTTGTTGGTCCACGGTAAGATACAGTAAACATGCATGATCTAATGGTCCTCTTTTAATAAAAAAATATCAATCAGTTTAAATTAAAATAATTAACAGGATCTACGGTGGACCACTCTTTAGGTTGGTCCACCATAGACATTTGGAGTTAAAGTTAACTATCAGGACCACATTGAATAACAGAGCAAACGTTGGGGGACCAAATTGATGATTTTAGGACTTATGGGACCAAAATGAAAATCGATAATTAGTTGAGGGACCATTTGATTAATTTAGCCTAAACTCTATACTTTTTTCACATTTCTTAAAGAAAGTTGTTGGTGTAGTTAATATGTCTATTTTGCGTGTTAATATTAGCAAATTATCCTTTATTTTTATGTGTATTAAATTTCATTTTTCATATTTCCAGACAAGTTAATAGTAATAATTAGGGTTAATAAATGTGTTTTTTATTATAAAAAAATCAGGGGTATGTTTACGAAAAAAGTAATAAATTTATCTATTAATTTGAAGAAAAAAAAAGGTTTGTATTTAAGGACAAATTTTTAGTTGAATGAGTGCTTATAGATAGGGACGGATGGAGTACCATTTTGTGTCAATTTTGGTAAAATTAAGCTATATACCAACTTATAGTTGATAAAATTAAAGTGTTTAGGTTGAGTTGTTAACAAAAAATTGAGTTGTTAAGGGTAATTTGTCCAGAAAAAAGTTTAAAAACACTAAAGGCAAAAAATTGAAAAAAAAAGTTTGACCAAAATAACAAACAATAAAAGCTTTAAAAATATAATTGAGGGAAAAAATGCAAATAGACAAGAAAACTATCGACATATATAAAGTAAGAATACTTTTAACATGAAAGTAGAAAAATTAAGACAACACACGTAATGCAAACAATGAATAGAGAGAATAAAGACGATAAAACTTTATAGAAACAAGAGATACGATAAGACTAAACAAAGTTGTGAAAGAGACGGCTCATATCCACGCAACAAAATAAACAAATAAATTAAAATTATATTAAAAACTAATTCTAAAAGATCTTTAACAATTAGTTTAAGAGTTTTCCAATTTTATATAATTTTAGTGTAAATGTAGATTTGAGTTAAAAAATAATTAAATTGTTAAATGTAATTTTGCCCAAAAATAGGTTAAAAAACACTAAAGGCAAAAACTTGAAAAATAGTATAACAATTAAAAGAAGTTTGACCAAAATAACAAACAATAAAAGCATTAAAAATATAATTGAGGGGAGAAAATGCAAATAGACAAAAGAAAACTACGGACATAGATAAAGTAAGAATAGTTTTAACATGAAAGTAGAAAAATTAAGACGACACACACAATGCAAACAATGAAAAGAGAGAATAAAGACAATAAAATTTTACAAGGACAAGAGATACGATAAGACAACACAAAGATATGAAAGAGACAGCTCATATCTACACAAAAAAAAAATTAAATTGTATTAAAAACTAATGAAAATTAATTCTAAAAGATCTTTAACAATTAGCTAAAGAGTTTCCCAATTTTCTATAATTTTAGTGTAAATTTGGATTTGAATTAAAAAAAATAATTAAATTGTTAAATGTAATTTTGTCCAAAAATAGGTTTAAAAACTCTAGAGGCAAAACTTGAAAAATAGTAAAACGGTTAAAAGAAGTTTGACCGAAATAACAAACAATACAAGCATTATAAGGAAAAAAAAATAGAGATAATAAATTTAGTGGTCTAATCTAACTATTTTTTTAGGGTAATGGTAGAATATTCTAACTACTTTTAATTGATCTACCAAATTTAACATATTAATTTATAAGCAACCAAATAATAATGTATTCAAACCAAATTTTAATATATATATAAAATTTTAATGGGTATGCATACATAATTATAAAATTAATAAAATCAATTATTCATTAATAAAATATATCTAATAGTAACAAAGACTTTTGTCAAAAAAAAGTAACAAAGATTCATTTATTTTTAATAAATCATGTATAATAAAAATGAATACTCATTTATAAAATATAGCTAATATAAATAAAAATTCGTTTGCAAAATATGTATAACTAAAAAAAACTAAATAATAATAAGATTTTCTATGGCAAAAGCCAGCAAAAAAAATAATATAATTTAATAAAATGAATTATCAATTTATAAAATATGTCTAATAGTAAGTTTTTTTTTTATTTTTAAGAAAAGACACAAAGATTCATTTATTTTTTATGAATCATGTATAATCATTTATAAATATTCAATTATAAAATATATCTAATAGAACCAAAGATTCAATTATAAAATATATCTAATAGAAACAGAGATTCATTTGCAAAATATTTACAACCAAATAAATAAACTAAATAATAATCATATTTCATATGGAAAAAGCCACAAAAAATTATAAATCTAATAAAACTGTTCATTGTTTTTTTATTCATCGCTTATATAATATATCTAATAGAAACAAAGATTCATTTGTAAAATATGTATAACTGTATAACTGAATATAATATATGTAATAGAAGCTAAATTAGCCCACACTAATTGACACTGAGAAGAATCGAACCTGAAACTTTGAGGAAAAGCACACTTTCAGGTCCCAAACAAATGCCACCAGACCAACCCAAGTGGATTTACCACTCAAATTTCTTATAGAAATAGCCAAAAAAAAATGTCAAATAGTCATCTATATAAGGAATCAGGACTAGAGTTAGATGATACTTTGCAAAAGACAACCGAGCATTAGAATTTGTCTACATAAAAATAGTAAAACGGTTTTTAAAAGAAGTTTGACCAAAATAACAAACAATAAAAGTGTTAAAGAAAAAAAAAATAGAGAGAAAAAAAAATGCAAATGGGACAAAAGAAAACTACTAACATACATAAAGTAAGAATACTTTAAATCCTAAAGTAGAAAATTAAGACCCACACACGCAATGCAAATAATAAAAAGAAAAAAAAGACGATAAATTTTTTTGTTGACAAGAGATACGATAAGATTAAAACAAATATATGAAAAAACAACTTAAAATGATACAAAGAAATAAATAATATCGATATAGATAAATAAATAAAATCAACAAAATTATTTTTTCTTTGATAGAATGAAATTAAATTTTAAACTATTGAAAGTCGACTCTAAATATACTAATTATAGAAAAATCATCACAATTATGAATAAAATTTATCGTTTGTTATAAGAAACAATATTTTTTAATGGTGCAACTCAAACGAAACATTCACGATAATATTTCCCTATTATGAAAAACCACGTCCAATAATCCATGTAACATATATCCACCAGACACACAGTAATTTCTTCAACACTTTCATAGTTAACTTTAAAATTATCATGATACAAATAAATCATCATTATTTTTGAAAGAAATCCTTTTTCAATTTTTATTTTTGAAAGAAATTAAAATATAATACTCATATTTACAAATATAATATTAATCAATATTTACAAAAAATATTGTAAATATTAATAGATTATATATTGTGCAGCGTGGAACATATATATTATGAAGCAGTACACAACAGAATTGCCCTTGTTCCGTCCGTATACAACAGAACAGAATCTATCTACTTCACCCCACGTTTTGTACTCTTCACTTCACTATTTTCTTTTCTTCAACCAAATTTAACTCCTTTCAGTTTCACTTTTCTTTTTCTTTATGTTGCAACATAGCTTCTAACCTTAACTTAACTTTCTGTCGTTTTTTTTTTCATTGGAACTATAACCTAAGACCTTTGTTTTGTTTTTTTTGACAAAACCTTAAACCCTTGTCTCTAGGTTTGTTTTCACTATAACTGGAAAAAAAATATCAAAACTTGAAGCAATTCTTGTTCTTCATCTTTCTCATGGATTTATCAAACGACAACATGGATTCAATCATGGATTCATCAAACGACAATGATGATCAAAACCAAACTAAAAATCTCAAGAGAAAATTCGATCACTTGTATGCAAAACCCAATGCTGAACAAGATTCTCCATCTCAAGAAGAAACCCTCATTGCCAACTTGGTTCCTAGAAGGTTTGCTTCTTTCTTCAACAACCCAATTCATCAAATTTTGTTTTTTGTTTTTTTGCCCTTTCATGAAATTTGTCAAAAAATATCATAAAAATTGCATTTTTGGGTTTCATGCAATTTTTGTAATTTTTTTCTTCAACAACCCAATTCATCAAATTTGTATTTTTTTAATGAAATTTGGCTAGACAGATCATAAAGATTGTATTTTTGGGTTCATGCAATTTTGGATTTTCACTACAGGGATCAGTTGGAGGCATTCGAAGTTGCAAAAAAGAGGAACACAATTGCAATTATGGATACAGGTTCAGGAAAAACATTGATTGCTATACTTCTTATCAAAGAGACTGGTCAAGCTATTAGGTCCAGTGGTGTCAAAAAATTGATTGTTTTCTTAGCTCCCACTGTTCACCTTGTGAATCAGGCATGTTGTTCTTAACTTTGTGTTTAATTCACTATTTTCCTATTTTTCAATTCACAAGTGTGATCTTTTTGGTGAATTAAGTTGTTGCTTGTGCATTCACATTGCAGCAATACAAGAATATAAAACTGAATACAGATTTACAAGTTGAGGAATACTATGGGTCCAAAGGAGTTGATACATGGAATTTAAAGAGCTGGCAGAAGGAAATTAATGACAATGATGTATGTTTATCTTTTCCAGAAAATTACTTTAGGCTTCTTTTGTTCATTGGTGATCTTACTTTCATGATTTGGAGTATTGATCGCTTTCTACGCCTCATGGACTTTTTAACTTTAGAGCTTATGATCAATTTATTTTTGAATTATATTATCTGGCTTATGTTTGAATAAACAACTTAATTAAGCTCTTATCATATAAGAGCTTACGTATAAGTTATTTCTATAACAAAATATAAAACAAAGTCTTCACAAATAAGCTATAAGTTGTTTTAATAAGCCATAACGGAGAGTTTATTGAAATAAGCTGAAAACACTTTAAGGACATGTCATAAGTTGTATATAAGCTCTCTCAAGCAATCTGACAAATGTTTGTATTAGTAAATAAGTTCAAATAAGTCGATTTAAACAGGCCCTTATTTTATTCATTAATCATGGGACATAAAAAATAACAAAGTTAAATACTTGTGGTCTTTTCCTTGGCACCATTATCTCCATGGCCATCCATCTTTACTCAAAATGGATTTGCAAGCAGAGTACTGTTATTCTCTTTGGGTGTCAGGGATCTCTGAACTGCCAGGAATCTGTGTCTTGACTGGTTTTTTATTCACCATTTTCTTTTGAAGTGAGATATTAGTCTGAAAAGTTACTTAATTTGATTATAGCTTAAATTTTTTATTGTTCTGATTTGTGACCCATGAATCTTGCTGATAAACTTGAATATCATTGACTTGGAGTAATTAGAATAATATCTTTCATTCTTTCTATCATATAGGTAATGGTTATGACACCTCAGATTCTTTTGGATGCCTTCAGAAAAGCATTCTTGAGTATAGAAATGATATGCTTGATGGTTATTGACGAGTGTCACTGGGCATCAGGCAACCATCCCTATGCAAAAATAATGGCGGTGAGTGCTAGAAAACAAATTTTTCTTTTATTTTATTGATCATACATGATTTTTTGTCTTTCCATTAATTTTCTTTTATATTAGGGTCTGTTTGGTTAGAGGGTATTAGAGATATAGACCAAGCTGTCTTAATATTGTTAAGTATCTCTGTTAGTAGAACTTAAGCCAGTATCAATTAGACTTAAGCTAGCATTAGTGAACTGTGTACAGCTGGCAAATCTGTGTCCTATATATACTAGTGAACCTTGTGTAAGCAACACAATTGAGAAATACAAAACAGTTACAGATTCAGTTACAATCTATTCTCTTCTCTCTCATCTTTCACTATGTTCAAGCTTCATCCACATTCATCAATGGTGGATTTCTAACAGAGGGAAATGGAGAGAAGAAATTATTTTAAACTTTAATTGTTTTGTTCATTTTTTTGGAGGGAATGGGGGATTTTAAACTTTAACTACTTCATTAAATTTTGGACTTAAAAATATCTTTTTATTTAATGTGACCTTAAATATTGCGATGGTGAAAATATCTTTTTATTTAATGTGACCTTAAATATTACGATGGTGAAAAAAAGTAAATTTACCATTAAAATCTCTCCTCTCCCATTGTCGAACCAAACACAACACATATGTAAAATCTCTCCCTTCCCGTCCATTAAAATATCTACCTCGTCCCGCTTCAGTTGAACTAGACAGAACTTTAGAGAATAAATTTTGATATGACTAATGTCTTCTGCTGCTGTAGGAGTTTTATCACCAAGCTAATGAAAAGCCAAAGATTTTCGGGATGACAGCATCACCAGTTGGTAAGAGAGGTAATGTTTATGTTCCAACTTTAACTAATAACCACAGGGTTTTAAAGAGGATTTTTTTTTTTTTTTTTTACTTCGTTAGCTTTCTATTTTGCATACACATTTTGAAATATTCTTTTGAAGTTATTTATCATTTGGTTATCGAAACATATCATGTGATGCAATGCAAATCATGATCATAAAAAGGCACCAGACATGAGATACTTTAAAGCATATATTAATCTGGTAAATGACAAAATTTTAGCCATTGCTGTAGTTTCAGTGAATTTATAAATTGTGGTTATGCAATTTGTTTTTGCTTCAATTGTACCCATCAAGCTTTGTTTCTTTTCATATTAAATCTTTCCAGAAAATGTACTTTTCAAGTAATTTTAAACCACTATTTATCCCATTAGGCCCTACGTTCTGATGAAGCTCTTTTTTCTGTAAAAATGTTAACAATGTTTTTTAATTATTGCTTCCTCTCTTACTTGAAGGATTAATACTTGTTTCTATCCATAATTCCACTGTCACTCAGTCTAGATTGCGAGTATGAAAAAGTACTATATTAATTATTTTTTCATTATGCCATGAATTAGGTGTTTCTTCTACTTTGGTTTGTGAGGGTCAGATATCAGACCTTGAAAACATCTTGGATTCTCAGGTGATTTTGATTTCTTGAGTTTGACTCAAATTAATTTTCCAACAATGCACATGAGAAATTATGTTTAGCTAATGAAGGTAAATGGTTTTGTTTGTGTAGAGTTACGTTGTTAAAGATCGGACGGAGATGGATGTATATATCCCATCTGCAAAAGAGAGTTGTAGATTCTATGACCCGGCACAGTTTCATGCTTTGAGTTTGAAGCCAAAAATTGAAGCTTCGTGGTCGAAGGTATTTGTGGGTTCCACGTATATGGCTATGCACAAGATACAGTATTTTTTAACCCTTTCTCACGCATTATCTTCTTACAATAAAGGATACTGATGGAAATTAATATGTTTGGACAGTGTGACGTGTTGTTGTCAGAATTTCAAAGTGATTATAAGGATATGGACCAAAAATTTAAGGCATTGCATCAGCGGATGTCCAATGAGCTTGCAAAAATTTTATATTGCCTTGAAGATCTTGGACTGTTGTGTGCTTATGAGGTACTCATCAACTTTGTGACATTATGGGAAAAAATGTGCAATAAAAAGAAAATGAAAAATCTGTTCTATTTTTGTTGTTTATAATGGGAGTTTAAAGCTTATCTAACATATGTTCTTAATGAAAGGCTATTTCTGTGTTAATGAGTTACTTACGTTTTGTAAATTAAGCAAAAACTATGGAAGTATTTATTTTTTTTTCCTTTTAAGATAATGTTATATTTTGTTTAACTATCTCACGGCTTCTGATATATCAGTCAGAAAATATCAAATTTTTCCCACTTGGAAGTCTTGTAACAAGCCTTTTGATAATATGTATGAATAATTGTTTCTTTGTTTTGTTACTAAAATTATTAACATTTTTTCTATCAATCTGGTCATGCACACATAGATATATGAATTAACCCTTCATATTGACACACGGTTTCATATTACTTTCTGATCAATCTGATAAGGTACAAATAGGTATTTGAGTAATGTACTGTGATTTAAATTAAAAAATTCTCTATCAATTTGGAGAAGAAGCGATCAGTGAACAGAGAGAGACTAGTGAATGTGTTTTTGGAAAGAATCTCAAATCAAGATTTAAGCAAATAAATGATATAGTTTTCGTAAAATGGAACAAAATCAATGGTTGAATGAGTAAATGCAGTCCTTTGGATCAAACAATTGAATGGATGAGATTTGGTGTCAAAGTTAAATTTGACACCTGGTGGAGTGTGTAGAAGTGGAAATCGAAAAGCTTTATTATCTTTACTAATAATGTGTTTTTGTTTGTGCAGGCAGCTAAAATCTGTCAACAGAAATTCTCCAAAATTCATGGAGAGTGTGAAGTTTACAGAAAAGCCAATCTTCAGTGTGTAACTATCATTGAAGAAGTAATCAAAATAATTGAAGAATCCCTCCATCTTGGTACGCGTATAGATTTTTTTCTCCATTTTGGGCTTTTGAATCTTAGCACTTATTTATTTGAGATTGCAAGTATCTATGTCTGAGATTAACACACGCAATCTAGTGCCTTTCATTATTCTATTTTATTTGGCGCTAGTGTATTTTATGAAATTCTTATGAATTTTTTTTTTTTTATCATATAGCAAGATTTTTTATTGATGTATTAATACATTAACAAAAGCAATCTGGTTTCTAATAGATGTTCCTGTGTACAGTATATGTGTTTCCGACTTGGTTCATAATATGAAAAAACGACAATAAAATGTCCTTTTAAATGGCTTGCTCATTCTTTGACTATTATTTCTGCAGCCGATGAAATGATTTTGGATGTTGAATTTGATTGTTCAAAGGCAGTAGACATGGGATACATTTCACCAAAATTACTTGAACTTATTAAACTCTTCGAAACATTTGGGTATGCAACTATGAATTCACTGTAAAATTGTACTCCCTCTGGTCCTATGTACAAGAAGAAAAAACAAAAATCAAGATCAAGGAGACTCATTAAATGTGGTCATTTTATAATGTTTTTACTAAAGTAACCTTGGCATTAAACGTTTCCACACGCACTAATATAGGTATTAATTGTATTTCTATTAATGAATATAAAAGGGTGCAAAAGTCATTTAAGCAATTAATTCGCCTTAAAAGTTGCAATTTTTTCTTAAAATTCTTCAGAAAGTTTCTTCTGTAAGGGACCAGTGGGAGTATTCTGCAACATAACAAACTCATAATCTATAATTCTGTGTTTGTTTGCAGAGAACCTAGTCAGTTATTGTGCCTCATATTTGTTGAAAGAATCATTACAGCAAAGGTGATTGAAAGATTTGTGAAAAAAGTTTCCCAGATATCTCATCTCACAGTTGCCTATGTAACTGGAAGCAATACATCAGCTGATGCACTGGCTCGTAAGAGGCAGAAAGAGATATTGGATTCTTTCCGATCCGGAAAGGTATGTACTCCCTCCGGTCCTATATATAAGAAACAAGTGACTTTTTAGATACATTGAATAATTGATGTATCGGGTCTAGAATATAGACCAAATACATAAATTATTCGATGAATCTAAAAAATCACTTGTTTCTTGTATATAGGACCGGAGGGAGTATTTGGTAACATATAAGAAGATTTTATTTTATTTAAAAAAAAATAAAATTGGTCGGCATAAAAAATCTCATAATAGATTCTTAATGCTTTTTTATTTAGGTCAATCTTCTATTTACTACTGATGTACTTGAGGAAGGAATTCACGTGCCAAACTGCTCGTGTGTGATACGTTTTGACCTCCCCACGACAGTTTGTAGTTATATCCAATCTCGTGGAAGATCTAGACGTGCTAACTCCCAATTTATTTTGATGTTGGAGAGGTGATTATTCTCATTCCCAGCGTTAAATAAATTTTTACGACCAGTTTAGAGCCTGTTTGATGCCGGAGATTTCTTTTCTCCCCCGAATATTCTTAGTGAATATCCTCAAACCACACAAGCTCACACACGCATACACAAATTAATTAACGATTGACTTATATCTACAGGGGAAATTTGAAGCAAAGAAATCAGCTTTTTGACATAATCAGGAGCGAGCGTTCCATGAATGATGCAGCTGTTAGTAAAGACCATGAATCTAATTTAAGGGCGTTTACTGTAAGGAAAACAGAATCATACTGTGTGGATTCTACCGGAGCATCAGTCACTTTAGACTCCAGTGTCAGTCTTATAAATCAATATTGCGAAAAGCTCCCACGAGACAAGTAAGAGTAGATCCTATTATGCCTGTGTACTTTTTTTCTAACTGGTTGAAGCATAGTGTTTTCAAACAACCTATTCATGCAATTTGAACTGTATTCTATGACGTAGGTACTCCTCTGCTAAGCCCAATTTTGACTCGCTGCCTATGGAGGGAGGAGGGCACGTGTGTAAATTAATATTACCACCTAATGCAGCTTTCCAAACACTAGTTGGTCCTTCAGGAAAAGATGTTCGACAGGCAAAGACTCTCGTATGTTTAGAAGCTTGTAAGAAGCTGCATCAAATGGGTGCCTTAAATGACCATCTTGTTCCATTCATTGAAGATCCTTTAGAAGCAGACAATATTATAAAAAACAAGGAATCAAGTGCAGCTGCAGCTGCAGGTGCAGGTATAAATGATTGAATTTATTCTTGCTTACCGTATTTTTTATTATAGGGACCTGCAAATGCTTGTTTATGTCATCCAAAGTATTCAGCTCCTCATGCTGACGCTGTTTAATTTTGCTTTGCTTTTCACATTTTAAGGGACCACGAAAAGAAAGGAGTTACACGGCACAGCCAGTGTTCGGGCATTATGTGGTTCATGGGGAGACAAACCTGATGGAGCCAAATTTCATGCTTATAAATTTGAATTCAAATGTAATATTGTTTCTGAAATTTATTCTGGATTCGTTCTTCTGGTCGAGTCAAAGCTTGATGATGATGTGGGAAATATAGAATTAGATCTGTATTTAATCTCAAAGATGGTGAAGACTTCTGTCATTTCATGTGGTCAAGTTGATTTGGATGCCGAACAGGTACTAGAATAAATAAATTTAAGGTTTTATCCGAAATATTATAGAGCATTAATGTGATTTGTTCTGAAGGTTAAGTTGATGTTTTATTTTTGGTTCTCTTCTAGGTGACGAAAGCAAAAAGCTTCCATGAGCTTTTTTTCAACGGTTTATTCGGGAGATTGATTCGTAAGTCCACAACAGTCCAAGGGGAAAGGGAATTTTTACTGCAGAAAGACACGGAACTATTGTGGAGTCCAAAAAACTCGTATTTGCTTCTACCACTTGAGAAGTTAAATGATATATGTATCAGATCTTTGCAAATACATTGGTCTGCAATCAATTCTTGTGCTTCTGCTATTGAATTTGTGAGGCAGAGATTTTCGTTGGTTACGGAAGTTTCTGATGATAACAGCAAAATCATATCACCACCTTGTGATATCGATAACAGCAAAATCATATCACCACCTTGTGATACCAGTTCATCATCGGATATGGAATGTGAAAGCACAAACATGTTTCACTTTGCCAATTGTGTTGTTGATGTTAGTAGTGTGAAAGATAATGTAGCTTTGGCCATTCATACTGGAAAAGTATATTGTATCATTGATGTAGTTGATAACTCATCCGCTGAAAGTCCTTTTGACGGGAATAGTGACAAGTCTGGAGCAGAAGACAAGATGACGTTTACACAATATTTCCAGAAAAGGTACAGAATTTGTTTTATCCCACCTTCCATTGTTCTCTCTCTCTCTCTCTCTCACTCCTGCCATTCCTAAATGATGAACATAGTTGACTAACCTCATGTTGACCAGGTATGGAATCACACTAAGACATCCAGAACAGCCTTTGTTAAGGTTGAAGCAAGGTCATAATGCACACAATCTTTTTCTGAACGTTCCCGAGGAAGGTTGGTTTTTCCTAACTGTTTTCAATCTTATGGCACATTTCCCCCTCCCTTGAACTTGTCATTGGATTATATTTTACCTACTGGTGATTCGAAAACACCGACACCAACAAGCTGTAATCATTGGCAACTCACCTAATACCGACAATGTAGAAAAGATATTACACAAAGCTCTCTTTTTTAATTCAAGATATTAACTTGGCAAATATAAAACCCATTTGGGGTTGGCCTAGTGGTTGGCTTGGGATCTTGGAGTTTGCTCCTCCAAAGGTCTCAGGTTCGATTCCCTCTGGTGCCAATTTCGGTGGGCTAAGTCCATACAGAGTTTGCTCTGGCTTTAAACGGGGCCCCCGCAAGTGGGCGGTGGGATTGGTCCCCTCGGATTAGTCGGTCCTTGGATCGGATACCGAGTTTTCAAAAAAAAAAAAAAACTTGGCAAATAATATTCCATTGATTATGATATTTTCTGAGTTTAGCAGATGGTGGGGACAAGTCATCACAAGTTGGCCCGGTAGCCCCAAAAGTTCCTGTACATGTTCACATTCCACCCGAGCTTCTTTGCCTTCTTGATGTTAAAAGAGATGTGTACAAGTCAATGTACTTGCTACCATCTCTTATGTACCGTATTGAATCTTTGATGTTATCCAGTCAGCTTAGAGCAGAGATAAATGGTCACACAGACAATTTCAAGATACCTAGCTCTCTGGTTTGTCTTATACAATCTGATTTTGTGGAAAAGATACACATTCATTTGTGCTTTTATTATGATAATCTTATTTGTCTCTTCTTTTTGTCTGTTAGATTCTAGAAGCACTTACAACTTTAAGATGCTGTGAAAAGTTTTCTATGGAACGTCTTGAGTTGCTAGGAGATTCTGTTTTGAAATATGCGGTGAGCTGTCATCTCTATCTTAAATATCCTAAGAAACATGAAGGACACTTATCGTCCTTGAGACAATGGGCTGTTCGTAATTCAACCCTACACAAGCTGGGAACAGATTGCAACTTACAGGTATTCTTAACTAGTTATTATTTATTATTTTGTCACTGGCTTAAAACTTAAATTGTCAGTAAAAAGCCTTTGGATGTATTATATATACTAGAGTACAGACGGGCACTTCATGTCAGTCTGTCCACTCTTTTTCAATTGTATTTTGTTGTGTGTGTGTGTGTGTGTGTGTGTGTGTTGTTTCTGCTGCATTTTATTGTGAGAAAGCCCAAAAGAACTTAATATGTGGATAAAGCTCAAATCTATTATTATCCGGTGCCAATAATCAATTGAGTCTACTGAAGTTGAAGGATCAATTGATGAAGATTTGGGGAAAAATATTAAGTAATTCATTAGGTGCAGGCACCGGAATGTTTTGTTTCTAACTGTAAAATTCTGTAAAGCTCTGTGTAAATTGTGTGTCTATAATGAGATACACCCTTCTATTTATAATGGTTATACAATAAATACTTTGAATGCGTATTTATTGAGCACTAACCAAGGAAGTTGTATACTCTAGGAGTAATAACAATCAATCTAGGAAGTTATAAAAAAATTAAAGGAATATCTAAAAATTCTTAATTTTAACACTAACAAATATGAATGAACTCAATGCATATTACCTTGTCATGTTTTTTGACAGGGATATATTCGAGACTCCGCATTTGAACCGCGTCGTTGGATTGCTCCTGGACAAGACTGTATACACACCGTTCCTTGTGATTGTGGGTTGGAAACCTTAGAAGTGCCTTTAGATGTAAAGTTCCACACTGAAGATCCAAAAGTTGTGGTTGGAAAGTTGTGTGACAGGGGTCATCGCTGGATGTGCTCGAAGACTATTGCTGATTGTGTTGAAGCTCTGATAGGAGCATACTATGTAGGTGGTGGATTGATTGCTTCACTTCACATGATGAAATGGCTTGGGATTGATTCCGGACTTGAACCGTCAATGGTTGATAAAGCCATTACTGCTGCGTCTCTCCACACATATACGCCAAAAGTAAATGAGATTGCCAGCCTTGAGGCAAAAATTGGGTACGAATTTTCGGTCAAGGGACTCTTAGTGGAGGCAACCACACATTTGTCTGAGTCAGAACATGGAACTGGCTGCTGCTATGAGGTAATTGTTATGTTTCATATATTTAGAATTATTTAGGATCTGTTTGGATTGGCTTATTGAGTTTATCTACTGGCATAATGAGACAGTTTGAGAGAGCTTATGGAAACAACTTATGTCCATATGCTGTTTTCAGCTTATTTCCATGAACTCTCCAGCATAACTTACAACAAACTACTATGGCTTATATGAAAACCATTTGACTTAATTTTATCTTTGTTATAGAAATAGTTTAAACATAAGCACTTACATAATAAGTGATTGTGCTACAAGCACTTAATTAAGCTGTAAAGGTCTGTTTGGAAATAACATTTGCAAATAAATAAGCTTTTATGTTAGTTCATTAAGTTTTCATTAACAAAATTTGTATCTTCATAAGTTGTTTTTTCATACACTACCTAGACAAACTTATGAATAATACATAAAAGTTTATGTATTTGCATAAGCTAAAAAATAAGCCAATCCAAATGGGCCCTAAATAGAGCCTTGTTTAGTTTATAACTTCTGAAAATTTCTTATTACTTTTTATTATGCGTCTATATCTTATTGATTTTCTGGCAGAGGCTTGAATTCCTTGGTGACTCAGTATTGGACCTGCTCATCACATGGCATCTATTTCAGAGTCATACTGAAATTGATCCGGGAGAGTTGACTGACTTGCGTTCTGCTTCTGTGAATAATGAAAATTTTGCTCAAGCTGCTGTTAGACGAAACCTTCACCAGCACCTTCTGCATAGCTCGGGATTATTACAAAGCCAGATATTAGAATATGCGAAAGTTATTTCTGAACCAGAAGACAATGCCGTACCACTCCAAGGGATTAAAGCTCCTAAGGTTAGTTATGGTTATCATTAAGGTTATTTACAGCATAGAGTTACTTATATTCTTGTTGTTAGAATTTCTCTCGACTACCTTAAAAAAAAAAGAATTTCTCTCATGTTTTGTATAGAATCGTTTAAAATATAAATTTGTTTTGGTTTGATTCAGAAATCAATAGAACTATTATTGGAATCATTTCAGTTTAACGGTTTTACTTATTACCATTACTTGTAATAGATAGATAGATAAAATAGGCAAATTATTGAAAGCAGAATTGTTATTCAAATAATTAAAACCACAATTAACGGCTTGTTTGTTTAAGATGAAAAAAAGTTTATATGAAAACTAATCTTAAAATATGTGTTTCTATACAAATTCTAGAACTTCTTTTTTAAAGTTGTGCCGTTGTTTTTGTTTCAAACACAGGCACTTGGAGATCTAGTAGAGAGTATTGCCGGGGCTATACTAATTGATACCAAGCTCGACCTAGATCAAGTGTGGAAGGTTTTCAATCCTCTGCTATCTCCAATTGTTACTCCTGAAAAACTTGAACTGCCTCCATTGCGTGAATTAATGCAATTATCCGACTCTCTCGGATATTTTGTAAAAGTAAAAGTAAGTCATGATAAGAAGGGAACCATGGAGCATGTTGAGATCCGTGTACAGTTGCCAAATGAACGATTGGTTCGAGAGGGAAAGGGACCAAATAAAAAATCTGCGAAAGGAGACGCTGCTTTTCAGTTGTTGAAGGATCTTGAGGTTTGTTGTTCTCTTCTGAATGTATTCTGGACCTAGTTCGTTTTTTTTTTTGCATGCTACTGCTATCTTTGTTAATATTTATGTTTCATTGACCATTTGGTTTATACTTGTGAATGATGCTACAGAAAAGGGGAATTTCATACAAGGGAAAAAAAATAATGGATTACAGTATTCCCAGTTGTCAAATTGAAGACCAACCCCCAAAGCCAGTAGCAATTAAAAAGCCCAAATTGGACAAAACTAACTCAGCCGCAAATGAATCTACTGGTGATCTGAAGGACATTTCCAGTAAAGCCTCTGATACTAGTGGTTCTATTCCAGGTTCGCACCGACAATTTCGTTCTGAGTTTGATAGCAAGTCTTGTCTTCCGAATGAAACAAAATCCACATATGTAGAAATTTTCACTTGTACTTTCTTGTAGCATGATTTAATGCTTAGGTCAATTGATATGCATTCGTATTCTTATATTATTTAGATTAACTTCATTGTTGGCTTCATGTTCTACAGTTGTTTCATCAATCAAAATGAATAAAAAGGGAGGACCCCGGAGCGAACTGTATGAAGTGTGCAAGAAAAAGTTGTGGCCATTGCCTTCCTTTGATTCAACAGAATATAAAGATAGGTGAATCCGCTAACACATTTGTACCTAGACTAGTATTTTAAATATTACTGCATGTCACGTTTTGTGGTGCTAAAAAATATAAATGTGAATCTGATGAGTATCATTTGTAACAGAACTCTATTTGAATCGTGTAAAGGGCTGGAAGGAAGCAAAGGATTGAACTGCTTTGTGTCGAAAATAACTTTGGGCATACCAGGTTATGGTGATATAAAATGCCAAGGAGAAGCTAGAAGTGATAAGAAGAGCTCATATGACTCTGCTGCAGTCCAAGCGCTTTATGAGTTACAACGGCTTGGAAAAATTATGATTAAGATTGATGATGGCGATGTAGAATACCAAGGAGAAGCCACAAGTGGTATAAAGAGCTCACTTGACTCTGCTGCAGTCCAATAATTGATCTCTTTTAGGCTCCAACTAACCAATTGAATATAAAGGTAATTGAGTCCTTTGAATTGCTGCAAATTAGATGATTCGATTCACTCCATTCGTGCTGCCTCCGCAGCAGAAAAAACAAGTGCAAGAGGAGAGGAAAGATGAAAGGAAGATAGATATTTGATGAAGAGAAAGAATAAACAACAGATAGATAGAGGCTGTAGGGGAGGGTTTTAGGTTTTAGCAGCAATTTGGTTTAAATAGAATTAACGAATAAATTTATGAATTTTAACAAAACTTCTTTTATAATATGAGATGATATTTGTGTTATAATTTATTTTAAAATATATAATATAAATTAGGGAAATGCTAACAAGTGTCCCAAGGGCACTTGTTTAGAAGTCCAAAAAAGAAACTTTTTCTTGAAAATTATGTTCAATACATTGAAACATCAAATAGTAAGTTTTTCTACATAAAATTTATAAATTATTTCCTCTTTTGAATGCTTAACAAATGATCTTAGGGCACTTGTTAGCCTAACCCAATTAATTATTATGTATATTTTTGTTTGTGTTAAAATTTTGTAGTTTAAGTGTCTATGATGTTTATAACAAGCTTAATCAGCTAACTGATGGTGTCACCCTAAAGTAACACCAAGAATACTTGATCTGTGTGTGTTGGTTGATTGACAAATGGGTTTCTACTTAGTAATTTCGGCTCGCTTCATTGTTAACTACACATGTATTGGATTTGTTTAATTCAACTGAAACATTTTCTTGAATTTATGGCTGATAATGGTTTTTTTATTCAGCAGAAGCTAAAATTTACTTGTTCATCCATTTCTCCTTTAAAATATTTCTGATTCAAAATAGAAAAATCTTTTGTTTAGGTTCTGATTAATATAAACAGCGTAACTAAATACAATCAAAATAACTTTGCAATCAAATAATCTACAGCAAAATGGAACTATGTTACTCCTTCCTATCCACTATCATGATGGGAGCCACCAAGCTTAAGAAAATAATCAACACATTGATTTCTTTCACGTAAAGTATGCCTGAGTTAATTTTCAAAATGAGATCCTTGATGTCATGGATTAGGGAAAGAACATTCCTAGAATATGAGTAGCAAAAGCTTGTGATGATGATGCATACTCCAAGTCAATCTACCAAGTAAAGATAAGTTAGCCTCTAGCTTTACGCACACCCAAACCACCATGCTTCTTAGGTAAAGTAATTTTATCCCAACCAACCAGATGCATATCATGCTCATGATCACCTTTCCAGATAAAGTTCATAGTCAAATAGTTCTTAATCTTATGAATACAAATCTTTTTGGGGGAGAAAAAAAAACTTGCATATAAATCGTCAGGTATGGTGTTCAAAACCGATTTGGCCAGAGTTAATCAACCCGCTTTATTGAGGAATTTATTTTTTCAAAAGGCGAGGGGAGTCTGCATTTTCTCGACAATAAATTCAAAATCTGAAATCTTAGTCCTTCCTTGGAGGGGATAGGAAACCCAAGATATTTCATCAAAGACATAGTGCTACGGATACTAGTATTTTGAGTGCATGATTAGATAGGGAGGGTATTGTTTCAATACCATAATAATTTGTAGGAAAAAGCTATTAATTCACACAACCACAACAATAGACTTTTGAAGCCTTGCCAGCTAATATCAATTCAACAGGTTTTTCCATTCCATTTACATTTTATCAAGCCGCCAAATAAAAAGTGAACCAATTTAAACTTTTCATTAACAACAAACAATGGACCTTCAATAATCTTTAAAAAATCATCTAAATTTACCTTTTTATGATTCCATCCTCAGTAATTTGTAGAAATATACCTTTTTATGATTCCAAAACAATATAGATAACCGTAACAATGAAAAACCAAAAGTTCAAGTGGTTCGCAACTCGTACTCTTACAAAAATTTCGTTAATTTTAGCATTTCAAATAAATGATTATTGTTGAAAAGTAAAAATTACAAATCCTTTTCAAGACTTGGGTGTGCAGTTATCTTTTTATAGATGACCTTTTGAAGACTTGGGGTGTAAGTTATCTTTTTCCATATTGCCAATCCCCCATTTCTTGTATTCACAGTCCCCATTTTGGGCACCCTACTCAAGTGACATATTCCACCAACACATCTTAATGTAACAGACACAATTCTTGTAAAATACAGATGCTAGCAGTAACTAGCTATTGTAACTTGCAGCTTCTAATTTACCTTATGCCCTAAGTAATAACTCATACACATTGGAGTTGTTGTCTCCACTCACACGCTTCAACATTTCAAAACTCGTACGACTACCCAAAAATTCAATTCGTTTCAACATCACATACCCACGCTCCGCTGTTTCCTTACTCGAGTAAACTGATCGAAGCCTGTCCGCATGTCTTGAATCTGTATGAATCGCCACATCTATTTCAAGGCTTGACATGTTCTCCTATCAAAAAAATTGCCACATCCATTGTCTCATTAGTGACAGTTCTAGATGAATGAGAGACACATAATAAACAATATAATCCGTATTATAAAAAATGCCAATAAGGCCTGCAAGTTTCCTTTTACCTGGTAAAATGCATGGATATGATCCAACACCTGAAGACAAGTAAAACCGTTATGGCTGAAAAACGTTCTTGAGGAAGGGCCGATCTCGGAAAACCGGTCCAGAGGGAAGAGTATGGTGAGAAAATGGTTTTTAAATATCAACTCGGATTTCTCACTGCAAAAAACCAAAATGAAATATTAAATCATATTTACTACATCGGGAAAAAATATAACCATCAGGCCACAAATTGATAACAACCTTTCTGTTAGAGGACGTGTGGGGTGTGAAAATGAAGCGTCTGAATCCTTCCCATCCCCTTTTGCATCAAAAAATATTGAGGTATGATTTTCATTAGGATCTTCAGCACTGAAAGAGTCTGTGTAAATGGAGGCAGTTGAAGTTGCTTCCGATATTGACCAACAGATAGAGTCCAGAAGGTTGTTAGGTGTAATCGGACGGATTGGAGTCTGGCAAGTCTGCAAAAGAACGTTCAAATTAAGTTAACAATTGACTCATATCTTCAACTTTTAGTACTTATTTAAAAAAAGATAACAAACTAAAGACGGGTGGATAACCGTGCTCGAAATTAAATATTCCAATATGGAAATCCAGTTTCATGGACCAAAATGTTAAGAATGAAGAACCTTCAAAATTCTCTAATGCATACCAAATTACCAACTCAAATCACATGTATAGTGGATGAGCAAAATCACAAAACTTAGAGGTGAAGTGTGCAGCCTCAAAGACACGCAATTACATGGGTATTGAAATCCAATTCCACTGAAAAGACAAAAGTGGAGGTAATCAATGTAATGCTGACCTGCATTCGACGACCACGGCGACTTCTGACACCATTTTTTGCTGAATTTACAATTTGTTGTCTTTCTTTGTAACCAATTTCACTTTTACTGCCCTGAAGATCGTCATGAACTTTTGGCTTGACTATTTCCTGTTATGTCAATGAAATTCAGATCACAATTCCAAGGAAAGGAGGGAAGTCTAGGAATGTTTTGCAAACCAAATTTGAGTGGTTTGTTGAAAATTAGGAAGTTTAATCTTGGTATTTACAATTCCAAGAAAAGGAGGTAAATCTAGGAATGTATTGAAAAATCACCTTCCCAGAAATGTCATCAAGCATCAAGCCAACTTGTCTTGCCAAATCAACAGACATGCTAACAAGCCTTTGCACTTGTTTTTCCTTAGCTGTTTTGAGAATCCACAGTGGCTGAGAAAAATTATATATCAAAAAGACGCCATTGTGATATAAATAAAATGGTATAGGCATACTTATCACATAATATTAATAACATATTAATGTCTTCCAGAAGGTGTACAGGGACCGTTAAAAAAAAAAAAAAAAGCAAAACAAGTGGTAGGAGAAAACTGTTCGAGCTTCAAAAAAATTGCATACCTACAAAAGACTATTCTAAATGTTTAGATAAGCATTAAATTACAATTTAGAAGCACTCACAGTAATGAGGTTACTAGAGTATCCAAGATATCTTTGAATGGATGTCCCTTCAGTGACTACATGACTAACATTGCAGCCAACAAACCATTGTTCCACCAAACTAGCACCTTCTCTGGATGCAGTCTCAGCAACCTATCGAACATGTAAAGCATCTACATGTGTCAGCCGAGAACACTTCAGTCATACACTAGCCTAACTGAAACAGAGGAAACTGAAAACATTACAAAATGTCTAGATATTTATTGTTATATCACATCAATTTACCTTGTTCTGCAATTCGGATGAAATGCCTGGATCAACGTAGATGGAGCAACCAGACAAACTTGAGTCCAAACTTCTGTTAGACTCTGTACCAGAGAATTTTCGAAATTCTTCAGCATGATGAGTGTGCTTGATTTCATGGATTCTTGAAGGAAGACAATTTCCAGCATTTGCGTACCCGGGAAGCAGTCTAAAATCATCCAACTTCATATTGTTATCCCCATAACTCTTCAAACTATAAAGTGATTCTGTCAACCTTACTGTAGTAAACAAAATGAAAATGCATTCAAGTCATAACAATCACAAATATCAGTATGTATGATTATAATTCATAAATATCACAAAAGCTGTGTCAGGTTCCTGTATTGTGCATGACTTCAAGCACAACAGCCAACAAAAATTTATAACATGTCAATATAAATTAAATGAACTTTATTACCATTTTTCCTGACACTATCCACAAACCAACCCAGTGTGACAACAAAGAGACCATTTTTTGTTCCATGCTTCAGCGCATGCTCAAATTTGTGTCCGCCAAAACTGTGCTATATGTTAAAGATTTCATGACGGTACTACAGAATTATCCATGCTGTGGAAACAGATGGCAAGCAACAACCATGATCATGGTTCATAAGAGGTGCACTGAGTATAACATAATAAGATATTGATGAGCACAGAACCAATAAATTTAGATAAACCAGTTTTGTGAATTGCGAATTGCAGAAAATAGAGGTTTGTTCAAATTTCGCTGTGCAGCAGTGCAACAGCACCGCTACTTCACAATATTTCGTACTAAATAGTGTATCGCGGAACAATAGTGGACTGTTCAAATTCTGCTGTGCGATAGCGCTACAGTGCCGCTATAGACACTATTTAACAATACCGAGATAAAGTAGAAATACTGACATGGGACCAAAATTACTTCTATCACACAACCAAAAAAGTTAAGCAAACAATTTCCAGAGCTTAACAGAACTTTTTTCCAATGTGATCGTGTAAGTATATGTAAATCACATCCTCCTACTACAGCATCATGCTCATGCTATTATTATATAGGAAAGTTCAAGATAATTTACAAGTTACAAGGAAAGGATATCTGAACCACCAAATGAGTACATTGAGGATGCAGATTGGGGCTATACTGGCCGCCCAATCTCTCTGTAGCTTCCATGACCTGATTCCTTGCTTCTGCCAAAATGCCAATTCAAGAATAACATTAACAACATCACGGTATGTATGAATATCTATTATCAGTTCGATGTCTATGAAAAAAGTACACCTTTTCAACCTCTATCTAGTATATGAACATGCTATGAAAGCAATTTCGTAGAGTTTAGGCAATGACTTGAAGTAAGATAAGAAAAACAAAACGAAATCCAATCAATCATAGAAGAAATGAATCCACACCTTTAGATAAACCAGTAACACATATAACAAGACCAGCAAAAGGAGCATTTGATGGCAATTGCGGAGAGGATGAAACAGGAGACATTTGGTCCAATGGTTGAAGAGTTCTGATTGAAGACGAAAACAGCCTCGAACACCCTTTGTCACTCACAACTTCAACTCTACCCTCACCACCCATAACTGCCACCACCACTAAAACAGTGAATAACACAAGTTTTTTTTTTTTTTTTACTAAGCAACACTTTTAAAACAAAAGCTTCTCTTCATCACCAAGCAATTGAAAATCTATACAACATATATACATAACTTGAAATTCAAAGAGGAAAAACAATTCCTCATTGACCAAAAAAAAAACAATTTTTAATATTTCATTATGCAGAACAAACCCAATTTAGAAAAAGTGAAATTTTTGAACAAATTGGGAAAATTAAGAGGAAAGAGAGGGTAAAAGGGGAATCTGGAGAAAAGGGGTTATAGAATTGGAGACAAAGAATGAATTTTTAGGATGTGGGTTAGTTATGGAGTGTGCAGAAGAAGTAAAGGACAATAAGAAAAGGGAATTTTTTTGAATATAGTGCAGTGGTGTGAGGAAGAGTCGCAATCAGAGTTTCAATCTTCTTTTTGTGTGTGATTCCATTTTGGTAGGAGTAATAAAATAAAAAAACAGTGCTTTTTTGTGAATTGGAATAGCATAGCATGTGATGTGTGAAGAGAGAGAAAAGAAAAGTGGGTCAAAGATAATGAGTAACGGGAACCATGCTTGTTTTTGGGTTGAAATTGAAATGAAACGGAAAGTAGCAGAGAGAGAGAGAGAGAGAGAGAGAGAGATTATGGAATTATCTTAAAGTGAGCGCAACGCAAAGGGGAGAATGAGCTTTACCTGGGTCTGAGTGATGCTTCAACTTCAACCATGATGATCAGTGTCATCGGAGATGATGATGCTTATTCTCTCTGAAACAGGGGGAAGCAAATTTCAAATATTGAATCAATGTCATTGTCATGTCATGGACCCTTCTATATTATTTTCATGTTTTATTTACATTTATATAAGTTTTTAATTCTTCTAAATATATTATTCTTTATTTTAATTATGTAACAAAAAATGGTTGATTTTATTTCCGTCGGTTTATAAGAATCTAGGGGTCGAACATCTCACTTCTCCATATCTAAAACGTGTGAGCTCTAACATGTAGGCTACATGACCAAAAAAAAGGTTGATTTTTTACAAATAAAATAAAATAAGAATGCTTATTGTGAAATTGATTCACTTAGTCCATAAGGTCTAACTCAACTGATGGTGTAAATATTTTTAAGATATGTTTGACACCTTCATTCGAGTTTGAATCTAAAACCTTGTAGTTTTTTTTTTTTAGAGGCTAAAACCTTGTAGTTGTGTTAAATTTTAGGTGGTTTTATTATCCCTCTAACAACCAAAAAAAGTATCCATTTAATTTAACTTTGGTTTTCATTTGTTCTTCTATTTTAGCTAATTATATTTTGAGAGATGTTGATCCCTAAATATAGATATCTCCATCAACTTATGATTTATCACGTTATCTAATTTCTTCGGTTAGATCCAGCCCTCATTGGTCCTTTTAATATTCATTTTATTCTTTATTTTAAAAGAACCAAAACAAAACAACAATGATTAAATAAAAAATTGCATGGAGTAAAAACGGGAAAAAAAATACTTGAAGGGGAAGAAAAAAATATATTGATGAGAATGAAAGTAAAAAAAAGTATTTAAACATTCGAACCCAAAAAAACTATTAAACATTTTATTCAATGGAAAGTACTAATTTATTCATACGGTAAAATTAAGATTTACGACCAAAAAAAGGAATCAATCCTCCGGATTCAAACATCATAATTTTCCCTTTCTATATTAGTTACTACACATTTCCACACTAACCAACATGGGGTCCATCTATTTTCCCTTTTAATGTTTAACATGTCTTAAGTATGATTATCTCGAGAGTTTAGGAAACAAAATTTATTATATATATTAAAAAAAACTTAAATGAATGACATGACAAATATTCATATAATATTTCAATCACACTTAATTCTTTTTTTTTACGCACATTTAATTCAATTGCAAACAATTAATTCCCTCTAAAACTCAATTGCAAACAAAAGTAATAGATACATTATAATAACTAATGAGTTTGTTAAAGTAAAAGAAAAATAATCTCACTTTTTATTTTAATCACTTTAGAGATCTAAATCCTTTTTTAAAATACACCATCTCCCATTCAACAAATGAGATGCAAGACTAAAATTCAATGTGGGAAATAATGTACATGAAGGATCCATTTTTGGTGCCGTATGTGTATACCCTGTCAAAAAAGAAAACTTCATATTTGTATAAATGTAAAGGAATCAATTAACCAGTGCACATATGTTATGCTTTTAAAATTCTTATCACAGTCTCAACTTATTTTTGTAATTTAGCCAAATTGGTCGATATATGTATAATAATAGTTAAAAATTATTACTGTCGTTGTGCTTGAAATCCTTTTTGCACACAGATGGGTCTTTGTCAAGCAATTGAAATCAGTCTCCAATAAAGGCCAAGAAGTTGCATAGATAATTAACAGGACCACCCTCAACAGTGATGACTGAGATGGTAATAGGAAAAAGCACGTACGCTTCTAGTTGGCATTACACCGATGAGCTGTGACATTGTGACATGACTTCGCTTCACCCTCGTTGTCTTCTTTCTTACGGATACCAATCCCTTTCCAAGCCCTAATTCTTAATTTAACTACATTTGCTTCCATGAAGATCTACCTAATTAATCTAATTGTTTATTTAGTTCATAGGCGAGTAACATGTGTAAATGTGAACTAAGGGCACCCACAACGGTCTTTCTCCTATTTAACACTCAAAATGAGTTCGACACGATTGTTGATCAGTCCCTCCGAGATGAGTTTGGTTTGAAAGTTGTCACTTTCGGCCATGGTGCAACGTTTTCTTTGGCTTTGCATGCACAATGTGATCCCAACTAACAAGCTTCGACATCACTACAACTTGGCAATTTTTCCTATATGTCAACGATCTGGAACACATAAACGAAGATGTGTTTCACTGTTTTAGAGATTGTACTCCATCTTGACAACACATATGTAATGTTAATCATCCATTTTTCTTAAGCTTCACATCCTTGAAAACATAGTTACAAACTTTGTCTAAATGATTTTTTAGTAACATGTTTGCAATAGCTATTTGGTGGATTTTATGCTTCAAAAATAATCATACTCTTGCAAACAAGTAATGAAAAATCCAAAATGTCCTTCATTTTATAGACATTATGCACCAACCTAAGTTATGTTAATGTTCACTTCTTTGAGCACCACATTAATCATGACATTGTTAAATGGACCTCACCTCAATATGGATGCATTAAGTTGAATATTGATGCAAGATGTGGTGCTTCCGGTGACATTAGTTTTGGAGGTTTACTTTGTGACAACAAGGGAAATTGGATAGCTAGCTTCTATTCTAATGTGGGACTGGTGGATGCGTTTTTTGCATAACTTTTTAGGGTTTACCATGATTTGATGTAGGTAATTAACAACTTTATTCAATGAGTTATTTGCGAGACAAATTCTTTAGAAGTATACGATTTGGGGGTCACTCGCATATGTATGTATACGCTTCTTTGTTGGTGAAGATTTTTGGTTTAAAGGAGCATATTTCTAACATTTATTTCCAACTTGTTCTTAGAGAGGGCAACCATTGTACAGATTTATTGGTCAAGCTTAGGCACTCTTCAAGGTTAGGTGTGATCTTTTGACAGGTTCTCCTATAAAAGTCGAGGCCGGTGTTGTTGAGGCTTGGTGCCTCGGGTTGAGCCCTTTTTGTAGATTTTTTTTTCTTTTATCATTCTACCAAAAAAAAAACCCAAAATTCACTTGTGTCAAAAAATGTGGTGCTTATTTTGAAGGACATTCTCTCCATTTTTAATTTTTTTTTTGTTTTACTTGATTGTTCTTTCAAAATTAATGAATATTATTGATGTTATAAATATTAATAGTGGATGTTCAAATAGCAAACGGGTTAATGGGCCATACCATTAGGTTATTGGGCTTAGTTTATATGCTACTCTATTTCCCTATAAATAGAGCTCATTGTAACATTCAGAGTGAGATCAAGGAATAAGAATATTTCTCCATATGCTCTCTTCTTCTCCTTCTCTCTATTACTATCTCTATTTACTTATTTTATAACACGTTATCAGCACGATCTAATCACTGAAAAGGTATTGATATAATATATTTCACTAATTCATAGTTTTTTTCCCCTTGGATATCATGTAATTGTGTATATACGTGAATAGGATCATTAGAAGAAGAAAAAAAATTTGTTGTGCCTATTTAATTGTTGTGATAATTATATTCTTGTATCGATGATTATAGGTTACTGTTATAATTCCATCAAATGGAATCAGTGCCTTATAGATACACACAAT
>Ga0315913_1000946_pt1 | contig 29557 bp, 19 predicted proteins | sample MpolsnodulesMG_FD_207736 | JGI IMG/M metagenome (GOLD analysis project Ga0315913, IMG submission 207736) | Medicago polymorpha root nodule microbial communities from Los Angeles, California, United States - small nodules | ecosystem: Host-associated > Plants > Roots > Nodule | place: USA...
GTAAATGAGAATTTTCAGCAATCAATTTCTTTCTTGCGAGCCAAGAGTTTTCACCAGAAATCCTCCATCTCTTTCGGCTTCTTCCTCTGTGAGTTAAATAACAACGTTTTTTTTCCAGTCACGACAGCCAATAATTAAGGGCAATAAGGAAAGATGAAATTGGAAAACGAAATTAAAACTCAAACGTGATTCAATCAAACGCAGAAACTCCAAATTTTAGCTTCTGGTACACCGTGGTTTTGGTGATGGAATCGATTTACATGAATGCTAGCCAAACAAGAGAGTTTGTTGTCAAACTGCGTTTGACCACTCCAAAAGCACGTTTAAAGGTTTCTACTTATGCTTTGAGTTGTTCTAAACCTTTAAACCTATAAATACTTGTCAGTTCTCACTACTAATATTTTTTACTGAAACAATTATTCTCACACACTCTCACAAAGCTTTTTGTGTCTGTCTCGAAACTCTTGTCTAAATACTTTCACACGTCGTTTTCTCTCTTTAGTGGCAAAATAGTAATTACAAAGCCGAGTAGTGGCATTTTCGTGATTAAAATTAATTAAACTATGCTGAATGGGGTTATTGGTAGAACAAAAGAAATTAAACTTTCTTCTTCACTTCTGTCTTTTCCAGCCGCAGCACAAAAACAAAAACCCTCCATTCTTGATCACCCACCCAAATCTTTCAATGTAAGTTGTGTTTCTATCCTAATATTGTTTGGCCCAATTTCACACTTTTCATTCAAAATCTCTTCTCTCTCCATTTTGGTGTTTAATAATATTCCCATTTACCTTGCATTTTCGCAGAAGAATTGCCAGAAAGCAACCATGGATGGTATGTTATTACTTCATTTTTGTTTGTATTAATTCGGGAATTTTATTTATTTATATGTGTGGTGTGGGTTTCATTTCAGTTGATTCGCAGCCAGGTATGGAGGAAACAATTTTGGTTGGTGATGATCTAATGATGGGTCCTCCATCACCAATAGTACCACCAGAAATAGCCTCTCATGTGCTTCAAGGTGTTGATCTATGTGATGGAATTCTAAGAAATCTATTTTTGTGTAAGTCTTTCTTTACTTCCTTGCTTCTTGGGTGATGAATGTAATGCAGATATTTGGTTTTGAACTTAAGACTTTGAGGGGGTGGATTTAGTCCCACATGGGTTAGATAGGACGCTTGATAAGAGTTTATAAAGAGGAGGCACTCCTCACCTTACAAGCCGGTTTTGTAAGGATGAGTTAGGCCCCAAATTTCAACAGTTCATGTGACTTTGTGTGATTGAAGAAGTGGAATTAAATACGTGTAAAAACTGAAAAATGAGTATCCACTCTTTGGCTTTATAATTTATTGGGTCTGACGAGTGGAGAGATTAAGGTATTAAGCCTGGTTCAACCCACTGATAAATGTTAGAAGTTGCATACATTACATGATTTTTGTTGTCTGTGTAAAATGTTCACATTAGATATCTATTATAGCATTGTCTTACTTATAAGCTTCATTCATATCTTTTAGGCTTGCAAATCAACGACATTGAACCATTCTGTCAAGACGAGATTGCTCTATATAAACAATGTGCTGAAAGAAGGGTAAGATCATTGTTGTTATTGATATTCTTTTATTTTGTTTTCTCTTCATCCTCCTCCTCGCTCTCTTTCTTTAACTACTTCAACTTATATTTTACCTTTTATTAACAATTTCAACATCTTGCATTACTCACCGTAATATTTGAGATAGGGACATGATAGCAACAATTCAGTTTGTTAGATCTACCATCATTTTCTTTTGTTTCATTTTTACTTTTGAAAAAAAAAATGCAGGATAAGGAGATAAGGAAGCGGCTTCAAGATAGTGAATTCAAATTGGGTTCGTCAATGCCATTAGATGCAGCCAAGGAGAGGTCTACTCAGCTTGAGGCAGAAGTTACATCATTGGAGAGGTATTTTCAAATAATTGCTATGTGGTCCGTGTTTGCTAAATTGTCCAGAGAATGTTTCTGTGCTTAGCATAACCTGAGGGAAAATGAAGCTAACTTATAGAAGATCCTTGAAGATGATTTTTTCCTAAGATTCCAAAGAAATTTCTGGAGTTCAGCTTCTACTAACATGATTAAATTTTTCAATAATCATATTTCTGCTTTTATTTTGAGAAGTCCAGCAGCATATTGTTCTTCCAAATTTATAATTGAACGTGTCTACGAACATGAGTTCAAATGCCACCATTTGGAGATGGATATTAAATTTTTTATCAAAGGGCCTTACTTTCTTGAGCACAGTATATTCTCTGTATTCAAAAGAATTAAGTTCATAATTGCACTTGGATTTCTTTACGGTCTTCAATATTTCGATTGGCTGACATTAAGTCCCTGCCACTTTAGCTTTCACACTAATTATTTGACGCACGGATATCTATCTTGTGTTGAAATTTTTTGACATCTGGTTATCATAAGGATTTTATTTTGAAATTCTCGGTGTATGGATATAAAAAAAAATTATAGCACATTATCTGGCGCTCACACTATTCATTTCAAATGTACAGGCGCTTGATTCTTGCTAGTGGAGTTCAGGGCATTGAAGGTTTCCGCACAAGATGGAGCTTGCACGGCCGCCTTACTGACTCCAAGTAATGTTATCATCCATAATTGTGTTTTTATGAAGCATGGTTTGGTTTCGGAAATTTTAATCCCACTCTTTTGCATTCATGAAAATCATTTTTTATCATTTAGTTGTCAATTATAATAGTTTCTATTGGATGTCTAGGGGTTTGATCCATGGATCTTAGTGGAGTCTCAGTTTCCTAGGATGTGTTTGATAAAGTAACTGATAAACTTGTAAAAACTTAAAAGCTGAAAAGTTGCTGCAAGATGATAAGTTAATTTTTAACCGAAAGTCCATAAATTCTTGTAAAACAAAGCTGGAAGTTTATAAGTTTCCTTATTGAATTAGGAGTTGTTGATAAAAGTAAGTTTGAATTAGTTCGTCAATATAAAATGACATAAACAACTTAAAATAGAAGAATAACATGAGAAGCTATAACCTACAAGTTCAAACACCTTTATGTTAGTCAAATAAACGTAGAGCAAGTCAAGTAAGTTGCAAAACCTTAGTATCTAAATGCAAATTATTACTATCACCATGCTTTGTTGCAATATTGAATGGTTTGAACCGGGCTTTACATACCCTTACTTAGGTGTGGTGATTAGTATTAGGGCCTGTTTGTTTTAGATTTTTTTTAAAAAAAACATTTTGATGTAGTAATATTTGTATTTAAGTTTTTCTCGAAACAAAATTTCTTTCAAAGATCATTTTGTTAGAAAAAGATTTTTATGTTGAAAATGAAATAACTATTTTGATTAGATTTTGAAGAAAATCATTTTTAATAGAAGAGAGGGAAAAGCATAGTTCATAGTGTCTATGCTTTTTCAACGTATTAGTGAAATACTATTTTGACATGCATAGTTTTCAAACTTGAATGCTTTTTCAACCAGAGTTTATTCTTTTGTTAAAAATTGCTAAAGAATTCTTGAAATTATTTATACAAAAACCAATTTTATTTTAATTAATTTATAGCAAACGGGCCCATAGTATGATTTACTCCTTCCATGGTAGTGTAAGCACCCGATAATGCTCTTTTTTGAACATTAAAATCTTGGTTATGTCATGCTATGTGGTTCATTGCAGAAAAAGATTGGAGTCCTTAAAGCAAGGCATGGATGGAAGAAAAAGATGAATCCTTTGGGGAATCAAATACCAGAGTTAGGTTCTTGAATCTTGAGGGGAGGGTTGAACCTTCATCAGGTGGCTGCACATTGCCATGTTCCCCTCCCAATTTAAATTACAGAAATTCTATTACTTTTTAACCTTCATTTTTATGATATATGTAATGGGTAACAGGTAACATGTATTAGAGTTATTGTCGGTGTGACTCTCACCGATAAACTCTTCGGAATATAAATAAGTTATGAAAAATGTTAACTTGTGCCCTTAAGGCACAAGATAAGGAACCCAACATGTAACTTTTTGTTGGAATGTGTGCATTCAATTTAACTTTTGAATTTATAATAAATAGAATGCACAAAATTTGAGAGAATATTTCTACTTTTGAGTTCCTTATCTTGTGTCCTAAGGGCACAAGTTAACATGACCCATAAGTTATTGTCTAAAATGAGTATTACATGCATTTCAAGATTCTTTTGAGCCAAAGTCATCTTGTCTTGTATTAAAGGTTGTGGTTCCTCTAAAGTGACTAGGAAACTACTTATTTTAAATGTATATTAAATATGTTTATTAGTCAATAAATAAACCAATAGTTGATATTTACATCTACACACATAACAAACTACGAGTAGGGGATGTGAAGTTAATTTGGTTGAGCAAAGAGTTTAAATGAGTTAAAGAGTTTGATGTTCAGGGTGTCAGGGAGAAAATACTAATACAACACTTAAAACAAACATTTATCATTAGAAAAACAAACAAACGCAAGAAACTACAGGTGTATTTTATATTTTTTAAGGGAAACTACTGGTTTACAAGTGTATTAAACTGCACATGTAAAAATATTTTTTATCATTATTATATTAGTTAAATGTAATTATTGTTGGACGATACGGCAAGAACAACGACAAGTTAGAAGTAGTGAATAGGTTTTTCCATTTATCAAAACTTTTTCTAAAGTGATCGATAACTATGTCAAATGAAATCTAACATTAAACAAGAAATAACAACGCAAGAGACAAAACAACTTTGATATATATATATATATATATATATATATGATGAAATTATCAACAAGTTAATCTCTAATATGATAGGTGATTGAATTAATAAATGTGTTTGTCCTCATGAGCTTAACTCAGTTGGTATGACATTGCATAAAATATGCAAGGTCTGAGTTCGATCCCCAGCCACCACCAAAAAAATAATAATAAATGTGTTTAATCTCAACAATATTGTTGAAAATTAGGTTTTAGAAATTATTCAATCACAAAACATATATTAATTAACCTAATTCATCATCGTATATCAAAGCAAATTTGCAAAAATTAAAGAGTAAGGAAAAGAGAACACAAAATTTATAGAGGTTCCCCAATCGTCCTCTGTTCGTATAAGAAAACACATTGGATCGACTAATTTCTAAATAAAGTTTCTTTTCTATGTAAAGTTTCTAAATTTATTCAGTGTTCAATGGTACAATCCTATAACATGATTTTTTATTTTTTTTTAGCAAATAACATGATTATTTTTTAAAAACAAAAATGGTATAAAATGAAGGGCAATAAACAAGGGTATTTGTGGAAACACAAAAGATAAAGGCCCAAACCCAAGCTCCCAAAAACCCTAATGATATAAATTAATTGACAGTTCCGTTTCAGAGCTTCACCTTCAACATACATACATCGCGGTAGCAGCAATATCCCAATCTAACCAGCTAAGTAAGTACGTTTTTCATTCTTTTCCAATTTCCGTACGTTGTTGTTGTTCTTTGTTCGTGTTGCTAATAAGTAATAACTATTTTTATTTTCCTTCAGAAATGAAGATCATCGCTGCTTATTTGTTGGCTGTTTTGGGCGGTAACGCTGTCCCTTCCGCTGATGATATCAAAACCATCCTCTCTTCAGGTTCTTACTCCTAATTTTTCTCTTTTTTTTGTTATGTCTTCATTAATCAGTTCTGTTTTTATTTGTCTGTGTTCAGTCATAGAATGTAATTACTACAATGTGTCTGTTTTTTGTTTTTGTTTTTGTTTGTAGAATTGATAATTAGTTGAGTGATAATCGAATATTGAAAATATGATATGTACTTTGTAGTTGAACGAATTAGGTTTGATTGTAATTGAATCTGAATAGTGGCGCAAGATTTCCACTCTTTGCATTTTTTATTTATTTAAAATATAATTTTAAAGTAAAAAAGAATACAATTTAAGAGCATTTGTAAATTTTTAGCTAGAGAGTCCTCGGATTAGTCATGTCTGACACGACACATAATTACATTGAAGAGTAATGCTAGCAACACCCTCTTTTGAACACTCTCTCTAATACTCAATCTCTTATTTGTTTAAATCATTGTGGGTCTACACATTGGAAATAGAACCCACACAAAGTGGTAGGACATACATTGATTTCATCCAATAAAAGAGTGAGTGCGTTCAAAAGTGAGTGTTGCTAGCATTTCTCTTAAATTGAATTATTATCTGTGTTGATCTACCTGGTATCTTTATTCGTCCGGTGACCATTTGTAGATTTTGAGTATTGAAAAACTTGATTTTTGATTTGTGCAGACTTTTATTTTGTTTATTATTTGTATATTCTTGGTCGGTCCAATGCAAAACAATTGACGTTTGATGCAAGTTAAAACGAAATAATTGAATTTTGAATTGTCTTGAATGAATTTGTTGTGTTATTTTTATAGTTGGAGTTGAGGCCGAGGACTCAAATATTGAGTTGCTTTTGAGTGAAGTCAAGGGCAAGGATTTTGCCGAGCTAATTGCTAGTGGCAGAGAGAAGTTGGCTTCAGTGCCTTCTGGTGGAGGCGCTGTTGCTGTTGCTGCTTCTGGTGGAGGTGCTGCAGCTGCTGCTGCACCAGCTGCCGAAGCAAAGGAGGAAAAGAAGGTTGAAGAAAAGGAAGAGTCCGATGATGTAAGTTTCTTTGTTATTTATAGCTGTTATTTAGTGAATTCATGACTCTCTACTTTTCTTTGTTATTTATAGTTGTTATTTAGTGAATTCATGACTCTCTATTAACATATGAATTGTTCATTGTCATCTTTGTTTTGCAGGACATGGGATTTAGCTTGTTCGACTAAGTGGTCTATTTTGGCGTACATTTGCAATTCCTGTTAGAGTTTAGTTGAAATACAACATTTTGTTATTTTGAGTTACAAATTAGTTTTTGTGAGTTTCACCTTTTCAATTTTAACACATTGCTATGACATCAAAGTGCTTGACCCTACTATTGGTTAATTTATTTTCTGCATTACATTGTTGCTGGTACTTTGATAACTAAGAAATTTTATTCTTATAAATGCGACATCAGGAGGATTGACAAGATCTCTAAGATTTTTTCTTGGGCGTTATCGTTCAAGCAAGTATTCCTTACATTAGACAGTTAGAAGTTATAGATTTGAAGTTTTAATGTGGATTGAATATTTGGGCGAGCATCTGAAACATGCAGCTCGCGTGTTAAAATGGCTGGTAGCCAACTAGCCATTTCAACTTGTTTTGGGCTGCTTGATTCGCTTGTCTTTTTTGCTAGCGCTTCACTTTCACATCAAGCTATTGAACTTTGGTTTGCTTGCATTTTGGACTACCATCTGAAGTCTACATGCTTACATTTAATTTCAATGTCTGCTTGAAAATCGATTTAAAGTTCTCAAAACTTATTTGAAGTTGCTATTTTATTACACTTTGGAGTACAATGCTTTTATAGCCTTTTCAATGTAGCCGTGAATGTAGTTAACTAGAAAGTGTTAGAAAAAGTTGAGTGGTTAGAATCTTGTTTGATTTAGATGATAAGAGCAGATCAGTCCTTCTTTCAGCTTGGTCTATCTTTGTAAAAATAAATAAATGCAAGAGTCAATTTTTGGGCTTCAGTTTAGGTTTTTTGCATAAGATGGGGCCCTCTGCCCACAATGACCCTCTGTTTCAGGTCATTTTGCTGACTGTTTTTGGTTATTTTCTGGTTAAATCGTAAAATACAGTGGAAAGGAGATGAAGGATGCAAGTAACGTAGTGATTTTGACGCGTGACATGAAACAAATTGATTTCAAACTTGGGCCACATGAAACCAAAATAATTTGTACCATAACATTCTTGGTATATAGTTCCTTGAAAATTTTAGATGCTCACATCATCCATCTTTGAGAATTTAGTTGGCTGTAAACTTTCTCATGTATAGATATCAAAATCAAAGGATAATATTTTCAATTTATGATATCAGCTTGTATTCCTGACCAACCAGACCCTTGTCTGAATTTATTTATTTTTTGAAAAAAAAAATGTTAATAATAATGTTTAGTTACAAAAACAATCTAAACGTATAATAACAAATCTCTCTTTACTCTGATCAACCATAATAAGAGTCAAGCTTGTATTCTTGACCTGCAGCACAAATTTCTTTTAAAGAGTTTCAAACTTCTTGGCCTCTCTACTCATTTGTTGATTCTCTCTCTTGAGCTCCCCTATCTTCCTCCATGTTTCTGCCATTCCGTCTTGTATATATATGACATAAGATATCAATAAAATCAACAATGCTAAAGTCCAAGCTAAATTATAACAAATTGCTTTCATGTACATATCACTAATTCAGTTTCCAGTTAGATTGATGGGCACGGCGCTTTCACTTACCAGATATGTCAGCCTTCCCACTCCATGAAGGCATCGAATGCTTGACAAGTTTCTCTTTAGCATATGTGATTTTTTCCCCCCTTTGAAAAGCTCTATGTAAAAGAAAAAAGGAGACATTTGTGAAGAAAAAGTTATGACAAATTGATTGAAATTTTAAATTGTTCCTAAGTAAATTGAAAAACTAACTAGAGGGATCCCATTCCATGGTTCAATTTTGGTGCATTTCACAAAAAAAATTCTTAATAATATTTACTCTTGCTTGAATTTGTAGTTCACCGATGACTCTGTCCATGAAGAAGGCCAATTGTGGTGATCACATTGATCGAATCAGTGACTTACCAAGTAATGTCATCGATGGCATCCTAGAACACTTGAATGCCCGAGACCTAGTGAGGACTAGTGTTCTGTCTAGAAAGTGGAGGTATATGTGGATTACAGTCCCACGACTTGAGTTTTGTCAAGATTTTTTTTGCAAGTACAAGGATCTTGAAGCCCTTGGTCCTGATGTTTCAAAAATTATCACGGAAGTTCTTTTCCTCCACAAGTTCTGTTATTTCCATTTGAAGTGTTTTATTGTATGAATATATCTCACAACTTTGTTGTTTGTATGCATAGATGTTATCTGCAGATATCATTCATCCATCACAGCTGATAAGCTTAAAGTATCTGAAATTAAATACCGTGAGTTTGCATCGAAGAGAAGAACTTTTGCATATTTTTAGTGTACTCAAAAGTGCTTCTAACCTGGTCGAACTTGTTACGGAGGTGACCATGAATACCCTATGATTCTTAGCTTGTCTTTTTATTGTCATATTGTGACTTTTTATATTTTATATTGTAGACTTATTATATCACTGGTTTTATGACACAAGCGCCGGACCCATCGGAAGAGTTAGAGTGCAGTAACTGTTGTCTTAGTCAACTTGAGAAGATGAATGTAAAAGTTGGAACCAGCATTAAACATGTTATGAGTTTGGTACGGTTCATACTTGCAAATTCCTCTTCGTTAAAAACTCTTACTTTTGAGGTTTGTTTTGGTTCTGAGAAATCAGATGTGCCTATAATATCAAGCATTTGCAAGATTTGTTATGGATGAAACGAGCATCACAAGGAGCACAGATTGAATTCCTTCATCGATAGATATATGTTCAATTGTGAAGTGTCTTTGATTTTCGCTTTCAACAACTGTCTTTGCTTTATTCTATAACTTCGTTTATTTTTATTTGTAAGGATATGATTTATATATTGGGTTTCCTTCTAGTTTGATTGAGTAATAGGCTTATCGAATGGTTTGAAAGTTGTTGCATCAGTTATATTTGATATTTTCTCTTTGATTTATACATTTTTTCAATCCATGTAAAATGTTTAAATGAATCACCCATTGTATGGACAGAGGAAATCAATTAAAACATTAAAAACCTTTTTTTTTACAAAAATATTAATAACAAAAAATGCTTTAACTAATTTTTATTAAATAAAAAATTCAGAAAATATAGAGATAAATGTTTATAGTGTTCCCAACCTTTAATCTAAATCATAGTGTTCTCCCAACTAATTAAGAGATGAACACTATGCATTATTGCTAAAAACAATATTCGTGAATTTGTTTGAATGTTGGGAGAAGATAGTTTGTTAAGCTAGGGTGGTGACGGACGTTGGTGCTAGGTTTCAAAGATATATGAGAAGGTTGATATAGGAACTAGATCATCGACCCAAATGGCCAAATCTTCTTCCTCTCTATTTTTTTTCTTCAGATTGTTTATTAAATAAAATTTAATTAAAGATAATCCCATCGGAATTGGTTCATCAAAAGCGTTTTCTAAACCAAACGGAGCACAAGAGAACAGTATCATAACTCATATGTCTGAGCAACACGCAGAAGTTGAAGTTGTTCAAGACCAGCAACCGGTTAACGCAACAGCCACAGATGCGCAAACAGAAGAAACTGCTCAACAGAAGGTCAATACAACTGGTAGTGTTACATATTCTATTATGGTAAATGATGGGACAACAAACGGAAATGATCCTCCCGCATATAAGTCTAGCTCTACTTACTGCTTTGCACTACATAATGTAACATATGAGATATTCTGTTCAAGCATTCGTGAACAAATTCCCATCCTTGAATTAGTGACTGAAACGTCCCCTTATCAGGAAGCAGGTTCGAATGTGGCTATAACATAACCATCCTCCCATTGATAAGGACATTTCACAGCCACATCAAGGTGCAGCACTTCAGAAACATGTAGAAGAACTCAACAATATTTGGATCAGAATCAAGATTTTAAAGTAGGTTTTACATTGTATTTTATGAAGTGCTGGAAAAAGAAAATAGCCAAAAGGCCAAAAACACTAGGGATGCATATCAAACCCGGTATCAGGGTCCTCCATCTTCATCCACCCAATGAAAATACTCTTTTGGAATATTAGGGGTATTGGTAATTCGGCTTCCTGCATTGCTCTTAAGAATTTTATTTTTACGTACAAACCGTCTATGGTTTTTGTTGGTGAGCCTATGATTAGTTTTTCTCAAGTCCCTTCATGGTTTCTGCCTAATATTTGGGGGATGTGGAGTAATAATAATATTCCGACAACCTTCATTTTTGCTTCTGATCAATGCATAGCGTTGGAAATGAGCTGCAACCAAACCATTACATACATTGTCGCAAATCATGGGCAATCTATTACTCGGGTTGTTTGGTGGGAGACTATGTCGTCTTTTATCACAGAAGATATCCATGGGACATATTTGGTTTGTCTAATTAACATCACATAAGATATCCATAGGGGACATATTTGGTTTGTCTAATTAACGATTCCTTTAGGATGCATTCTTTTTGCATTTTTTTCCCACTTCCTTTGTCTCTTTTTTGATAGTTTGGTTTGGCCCCTCTTGTATAATATATATATATTTTTTTTAATAATATATATGAGTGAGCGGCATAAGATAGGGATATTAGAGGGGTGTCAAGCTAGTTGAGATGTCTCTAACTCAATTTGATGATTCACTTATTCTTGATATAACGAAAAAAAATATAAAATGAATTAAAGCATGATGAGGTACCGGAAGAAACCGGCTAAAGAAATCCCTTATTGTTTTTGTACTTCTAGTGGATATAGCAGGTTCAAGTGTTACCATACGATTCTTATGACTCGAATAACTTGTCCACTTAATAACAAAGTGATGGTTTGAGAAAGTATTAACATTTCTTTTTAGAGTGTGTTTGGATGAGATGATTGAGAAATTTTAAAGAGTTTAAATTGTCTAGACAATTTAAATAATTCTCATTAAATTACTTTCATTTTTTAAAAACTTAGGAGTTTAAACATAAATTAAACAAATTTGAATTGAGGAGGGACTAATATTGAGTGTAGAAAAAAATTAGGAACTAAAAGAGATGATTGAAAATTAAAATTAGGGTCAATTTGAAAAATTTGAGGACCAAAATGCAAATTTTGAAAAAGTAAACAATGAAGAAATTTGAAATTCTTAACTTTTAGATGTCATTTGAAATATCTAAATTTAACTTGAACAAAATACTTCATAAATAAAATTTTCATGATAATTCTTCAAATTATTATCCAAACAATGAAATTCATCTCAAATTATTTGAATTCCCTCTATACATTACATTACCTCAAATCATTCTCCCATCCAAACATACTCTTTAATTAAAGGGAAATATTAACTTGTACCCTAAGGACACAAGATAAGAATCTTAAAATAGAATTAAACAATAAATATTGTATTGAAAATATAACTCTTTAAGCTTTTAAGGTCATGAATGCACAATTTCTAAGGTTAAAATTCTTTATTTAGTTTCTTATCTTGTGCCTAAGGACACAAATTAGCAAGACCCTTAATTAAATTAAGAAAAACGATACTCCCTCCGTTTCAAAATGAGTGTCGCTTTAGCAAAAAAAAAATTGTTTCAAAATGAATGTCATTTTACATTTTCAATACAACTTTAATTTCTTTCTTCCAACTTTATCCTCTCCAACTTTTCTCTCACACAATTTTCAATGCAACTTTAAGTTTGTTTTTTTTCTTATAAAGTAATGGTAGTTTAGTAAAAATGTTATATCTAATGATTATTTCATTTCATTCATTAATATATGTGCAATTAGCTAAAACGACACTTATTTTGAAAGAGAGAGAGTATTTGTTAGGTGGTGGGTCCCATCATTTAACGCGTCCTACCATCATTAATTATTTTTTACTTTTTATATGTCTTTATCTCTCTAAATGGAGGAAATGGAGAGAAAAATAAATGGAGATGATCTTGACTTTGTACAACCATATTTAATGTTCTTACCCTTTTTGTTGTGTCAAATATTAATGTTTTTAATTTAAAGTACTCTCCGGTCTCAAATATAAGAAAATATTCATTTTTTAGGTTCATTGAATAATTAATGTATATGATTTACGATGTAGACCAGATACATTAACTACTTAATGAAACTAAAAAATGAATCTTTTGTTATATTTGAGACCGGAAGAAGTAAGTTTTTAAAAAAAGAAATTAGAGTGAGTCAATGCAACAGGCTTGTGTTCATTTCATCGGGGCAAGTGTTTTGCTTTTACGAGATTTTGTCTATGCGCTCATCATCATCTAAATCCCACCAAACCCAAACACCAGAGAGAGAGACACCAAAATCATAATCTAAAAGATCATAATTTTGTTCAAATGAATCAGTTCACTTCCTTCTTTTGAATACCAGATCTCGCCTCTGCCATGTCTCAATTCTGGTTAGTTTATTCTTTTTTCTCAAATTTTGTTCATTTCACTCAAAATGTTCACTTTATTATAATTCACAATCACAAAAATGTTTTCTTTATAGATACAGCTTTTGCTACATTTTGTATCAAATTGTGATTTTTAATATTTCATAATATTAATAACAATATATAATTATTATGTGATTTATAGATCTTAGGGTTTGCTGTATTTTTTCACTCCAATTGTTTGCAAATTGAGTTAATTTGGCTTTTCTTTTGTTTGTTGTGTTTTAGCTGAAGCATAAAAATGGATGATTTTTCGGGTCCTGATTTGATCAGTGACCTTCCTCAAAGTATTATAGAGACCATTTTGATACAACTTCCTATAAGAGATGCTGTTAGAACTAGCATTTTGTCGCGTAAATGGAGGTACAAATGGTCCACAATTACTCAGCTTGTTTTCGACGAAAAATGTTACCCTAACTCTTACTGTACTGACCGAGAAGTTGTTCAGAAAAGTTATGTTGAGTTTATCACCCGATTGCTGTTTCTTCACCAAGGGCCAATTCATAAGTTTCAAATTGTCAATACAAGCTTGCAGACCTGCCCTGCTATAAACCAGTGGATCCTTTTCCTTTCGAGAAATGATCTTAAAGATTTGGATCTTGAATTGGGAGAAGGTGAATTCTTTAGAATGCCGTCATGCTTTTTTAGTTGTGAGAAATTGACTCGATTGGAGCTCACGCGCTGCGAGTTGTATCCGCCTGCTAGTTTTAAGGGATTTTCGTATTTGAAGTGTCTCAATCTTCATCAAGTTTTGATATCCCCTGAAGCGATTGAGAGCCTCATTTCAAGTTGCCCTCTATTGGAGAACTTGTCGCTGTCATACTTTGACTGTTTAGCTCTTACTGTACGTGCTCCAAACCTCAAGTACTTGTGTCTTGAAGGCGAATTCAAGGAAATTTGTCTTGTAGATACTCCACTCTTGGTTGAATTATCTGTTGCTATGTATATGACTGACGAGCACATGGAGCAAAGCTCAACTTGCAATTTTGTCAAGTTTCTTGGCGGTGTGCCTAACCTCGAGAGACTTGTTGGTCTTATTGACTTCACAAAGGTAACATACTCCCTCTGAATTTGTTATTTTTCAAACATATATATTTTCTTACTTGTTAAGGATGATAGTGAAGTGCATTTCATTTTCTTGATTTCATGTAAAAATGAAAATATATTTACCGACATACTCCTAGTTATAATGGTCATCTCCTCAAAATATTAAAAAAGTTAATGTAAGGGTAATTTTGGAATAATACTATTAAATGTGTATAGATTAGTTGGCAATTGCTTATATTTGAATCCAACAAATTTAGATATTTTTTTGCTTACAATCGAGTCCAAGTTCGGAGTAGTATCTATTTATTTAGTTAAGTTGGTTAACACTACTTTTGCATATAGTTTTACCATCATTGTGATCAACAAAGGGGGTGTTCTGTTATGTTCGTCTAACCTCTAGTTCATTTTTACATATTCTTGAAGTATTTGAGCATAGGTAATGACCTAGGGCATCTTGCTATAATGTACAACAATTTAGAGACTATTGAAATGTATCAAGTAAGTTTTGAGGATATGAAAGAAATACTTGTCGTCTTTCGCTTGATTACAAGCTCTCCTAATCTAAAAGAACTTCACATTTCGGTAAGTCCTTGCTCATTGCATAGTTCAGTTGTTATTTTTAAATATCAATAATATAATCAAATATTTAAGGTTTATAACTGCATGTTTTATGCAATTGACTTTGGCAGGGTTCATCAAACATATCAAATGCCCCGTATGCTGGATATGACGGTTTGGATTTTTGGGAAAAAGAATGCCCTTCGGATTCTATACTTGCTCAGCTTAAACTTGTGAAGTTGACCGAAATGAGTGGTATGCCACATGAGATCGAATTCATCAGATTTTTGCTTGGCTGTTCACCTATGCTGGAGACAATGAGTATCATTCCTGCTATGTATGATTTGGATTGTCAATTGAAAATGGTGGTTGAATTGATGAAATTTCGAAGAGCTTCTACTAAAGCAGAAATTTATTTCATCCGCGGAGATTAAACATTTTGAGTTTTGACTATGTTGTCATGCATTCTTTTATGCCTTTTTCTCATTTTCCTTGTTACTTATCTATTTTTTGATTACAATTAGCATCCAATGGTGTACTTTGAGTCAATTTCTGTCAATATATATGAAAACTTGTACAAGCCATGTGTATGTGAGGTGCACGTGCACGTGTCACCGCTCACTTTCTACTATTTTTGTGTCTGTAGTTGATTGATAAATGTTACTCAAAAATCTTATTCCTCAGGTGTTTGAATATAACCTCTTAAGCCCCGGTTCATATGGCTTTCCTATCTCTTTTGCAGGGCTTCTATTTCTCAAAAATAAAATGATTTAACTCACTGCTGGTGTTTTGATTGTCCTTTCAAAATTTTGTGGAATATGCTGTGTTCTGGACCGGTCAAAAGGACCTTTGGCCAATACAATCCAAAGCCCAAACACCATGTTTGACAATATTACTTGCGACACACCTCCTCCCCGCGGGGGGGTGCGTGGAGCGAGCGAGACTGGTTCAAAAGAACCACAACGTCTCTCTGCACGTTCCCGCAATAAACTCTTTGGCGGTTACACTTCCCATGATTTCGTAATCGCCAGATCCAGGTGTGCCACTACAACCGCTCTGCAGCTCTCCACCTCTATAAATAGGGGACTCATAGCAGTCCCCAAGGTAGAATCTAACTCTTCCTCTAAACCCTCACTCTCTGATCTCTACTCACTTGAGCCTCGAAGCGCCTGCAGGTACACACCCCCCATCCATTCCAAGGAAGCATTATGATGCATTCCACCACCACTTAAACCACCGCATTCAAAGCAACAGCAGTCCCGTTTTTATACTCCTAAAAACCAAAGCTTTCCAAAAAATTATCATGGCTGCCAACGGTGCCAACTCCCAGATATGAAGTGAGATTCGCATCCCTCAACGGGATGGTATGACATCTTCACCTTCCCCTGGAGGTACGCCCAGAGAGGGACCAATACAAATAATCCCTCTCCAAGAAAGACCTCTGCAAGGTCCTACCCCACCTGCAGAGACACCTGAAGACGCTACACCAACGGGTGCCCTCGTCAGCAACCTGCTCCGCACGGTTCAACGACAAACGTCGTTAATCGAGGAACAGAACCGACGCCTGATGGATCTGGAGCAAGCACACCCTCTAGTCGGAGCCAAACAGACTCCTTCCCCAGTACGTAGCAGAAGAGGAAGGAGCCCTCGTCAGTCACGTTCTAGATCCCCGCGACACTCAGTAAGCGTCAGATCTCCTCGCTACACCAGGAGGTCGGTCAGAAGGAGATTACCTAGACGAACTCCTCCAAGACGATCTCCTCCGAGGAGGTCTCCACCCAGACGATATCCTCCAAGAAGATCACCACCAAGGCGTAACAGGCGCTCTTGGTCTTCCTCTAGTTCTGAGGACACTCGTGATGCCCGGAATGACCGCAACGCTTACGGCTCATTCACTCGGCGCATCCGAGAAGCTCCTATTCCTCGCGGGCTAGAAAAGCCTCCCTAGATGGACTCATACGACAGGACAACCGATCCGGACGAGCACATCGAGAACATTGAGGCAGTTCTCACTTACAAATCGGTGCAGGGCGCCGTAAAATGCAAACTCTTCGTCCCTACACTGCGACGAGGAGCCGTCACCTGGTTCAAGAACCTACGGAGAAACTCCATTGACTTATGGAGCGACCTCTGCTACGAGTTCACGACCCACTTCACCGCTTCAAGGACGCAACCAAAAATGGTGGCATCCCTTGAAGCCATCGTCCAAGGAAAGAGCGAACCTCTCTAAGATTACATCGAGAGGTTCAACAAAGAAGTTGTTCAGGTAAGAGGTGCCGACGAAACAATGAAGCGGTACCTCATCGCCAAAGGTATGCACGAAGGCACAGACGTGAAGAAAGCTGTCAGTTTGGATCGCCCAAGGACTTTCAATGAGTTCCTAGCGATCGCAAAGATCTACATAACATATGAAGAAGAGCTGTACGCGGACAACCTCAACAAATCCAGGAAGGAGGAGCCTATTGTTGAATCCTCCAAAAAGCCCTTCCATGAGAAAAAGAGGGAAGGCAAAGTAACTCGTGAAGGCAAAAGACCCAACGGTCACTTCACCGAGTATACGCCCTTGGCCATGTCTAGGGAGAAAATCCTTGCCGAGATCGCAGTGGCCGACCTAACAGAAGCTGGCGTTAAGCCACCAAAGGCTCCATCTCAGGAGAGGAAGGGAGTCAACAAAACAAAATACTGACGATTCCACAAATGCCACGGGCACGTCACCGATGACTGCATCCACCTGAAGGATGCCATCGAACTCCTCATCCAGCGAGGACGTCTCAAACAATTTATCAAGAGCCCTGAATTGAAGAGAAAGACCGTCGAAGTCATCGGCGATGGGACGGAGGCTGGCAAAATAATCGCCATGTCCGTGGAGCACCTGGGCGATTTCCCCGACAATGTGAAAATCACCCCCTACTCATGCACCTGGGAGTAGTTTCCATCTGCCAACGTCATCACGGGAGGAACACTGAACATCTCCATGGGAGGTATGAAGAGAAAATTTGAAGAGCTCATGAGCGTCAACTTGCTGACCCCCTCCAACCACGAAGGAAGACCACCTTTGGCGCTCTACGACTCAAAACTACCTGGTGGGGCCTCAAATTCAGCCATTCCTTTGCTCGTGCGAGCATCAATGGCCTACACCGATGTCCGTCGAGTCCTAATTGACACAGGGGCCTCATGCGACATCATGTACATCGGCCTGTTCAAAACTTTACAACTTACGGAGAAAAACCTTTCTCCATATTTTGGAAATGAACTCTACGGCTTCAACGACTCGTCTACTCAGCCATGGGGTTACGTGGAACTGCTGGTCACCTTCGGCAAAAAGGAGGCCAATAAAACAATAAAGATCCCATTCCTGGTGATCGACTGTCCTTCTCTCTATAATTGCATTATAGGGAGAACCGGGCTCGCCCAACTAGGCGCTGCAAGTTCAACCGCTCATCTGAAGTTGAAATACCATGCAAAAGATGGAATCATCGCCTCTCTCAATGGAGACATCGAAGCTGCAAGAAGATGTTTCCTCCAGGCTAACCAAGCCCAGAACTCGGTTCCCCAATCCATCAAACCTACTGAGGATAAAGGGAAAGATGCTGCGAGCACTCTGGATACAAACTTGGTCGAACTTGACCTTAGGTTCACCAAGGAAGACCTTAAGGAACAAAAAAGGGAGAAGAAGGACCTGCTCAACGCGAAACTTCTGAGACCTATTCCTGACGGTGAATTCGAGCTGGTCCCCTTCGGGAACGATCCCTCGATAAACTTCAAGATCGGCAAGGATCTTCCTAAACTTGTCAAAGCACAGCTGATCGCCAACCTCAGGAAGAACGTGAATCTATTTGCCTGGAGCGCGATCGACATGCCCGGAATCAACCCTAGTGTCGCTTGTCACCAGTTGACAGTGGATCCCGGTGTAAGCGCTGTAGCCCAGCGACGTAGTAAGCAGTCTCCTGAAAAATCAGAGGCTGCAGAAAAAGCTGTAAAAGACCTCCTAGAGGCAAATTTTATTTCTGAGGCCAAATATACTAATTGGCTCTCCAATGCTATACTTGTCAAGAAATCTAGTGGAAAATGACATGTGTGTTGACTATACCGATCTTAATAGGGCCTGCCCTAAAGACGCATATCTTCTTCCTAACATCGATAAACTCGTAGATAATTCCTCCGGTTACAAACTTTTATCCTTCATGGACGCCTATTCTTGGTACAACCAGATACCCATGGCTGAAGAAGATAAAAAGAAAACAACATTCATGACTGAATCAGGGAACTATTACTACAACTTAATGTCCTTCGGTCTGCGAAATGCGGGGGCTACTTATCAACGTATGATGAACAAAGTCTATGACAAGGCATTTATGGGCGACATCCTTGAGGTTTACATGGACGACATGATTGTAAAATCCCAACAAGAGGTTGATCATGCCACCCATCTCAAGAGAGTGTTCGAACAAACTTGTAAATACAACATGCGGCTCAATCCGGAAAAATGCACTTTCGGGGTACAAGCGGGCAAGTTCCTTGGTTTCTACCTAACCGAAAGAGGAATTGAGGCGAACTTAGATAAATGCCAAGCATTTACTAGGCTTCCCACGCCCCACTCCAAGAAATGCATCCAAACACTCAACGGTATGTTGACTGCCCTCTCAAGATTCATAGCTAAGTCCGCTCAACATGCTCTCCCTTTCTTCAAACTCTTACGAAAGGAGATGAAGTTTGAGTGGACAGACGAGTGCAAGAACGCCTTGAAGCATTTCAAAGAGACCCTCTCAGCACCTCCAGTTCTCTCACGACCCGAGCAAGGTGATGTACTGTACCTATACCTTTCTGTTTCCTCTGACGCGGTAAGCGCCATTCTCATCAGAGAAACAACGGAGGGTCATAAGAGATGAGAAGAAGGTCCTATTAATTTTAACTTGCTTAAAATTAAATGAATGGGGCTCAGAGCCTATAAATACTATACATCTACTCCCCCTTTTATCATCAACAAAAAGATAAAATAAAGACAAAAAAGAGTAGAGAAAAAAAATTGTGAGAAAATTCAAAATAAGACAGATAAAATCAATTCAGAAGCATAAAAAATAAGTTCAGAAGCATAAACATAGTCCCAAAGTTCATATATTGCTGGGTTTTTATAAATTTGACTGTATAAACAAATTTATAAAACCAAAATTATCCTATGTGGCTTGCCACTTCATCAATTATTTAATAAAAAAATGGAAATAAGGGTTAAGTTGTGCACATTTATAATCATAAAGGACCAATGAAAAAAAGAAGATATATGACGGATATATTACAATTAAATAAGACAAATGATTTTTAAAGTAATTTCCCAATAATAATATATACAATGGGGTGATGGAATTGTAAATTGTAACGTTATTTAGCTATTTCTGTTGTACTTTCTCATATGCTTTTGTTTGAATCATTATTGTTTATACTTTAATATAGTCACATGACAAATTTATACACGCCTCGCTTCAATCACTACGATATTTTGCAATTGAATATTTTGAAGTTTGGTTTTAAGGACAATTCTTTAAGGCACAAATCAATTAAACAACTCTTTATTGAGTAATTGTTTTTTTCCTAAAAATAATCGGAGCACCTTTCTTTTATTCATAGGAGGAAATTTAAGGCACGAAAAAGATTATTTGTCAAAACATGTTTTATTCAAATATGTTTTAGTAGTTTATAGTCAAATATTTTTTAAAAAAAGGAGATGACGTGATAAATTGCTTCTTTAGTTTTTTTTGGAGAGGACTCAATCATCGATATCTTTGGAGGTGATTCATTTATAATTTCATTGGAATTGTGACTTTTTCTTTCAATATAATATATTTGATGTTATATATCGTGTTAGCCACCTCAAGTTTGACCATCACAACCACATATTCCATCTTCCTCGTTCGATTGTGGAGAGTTCATCATCAATCGTTGCATTTGGTGTTAATATATTCTCTTATTTTTAATAAGTTTTGTTGAAAAGATAGTATACTTCGCTATTGTTGTTGCGTTTGTGTTGGAGCTTCAAAATGATAGCTCGATTATACGGAAACCTAATTTGAAGCTCGGGAAACAAGATCAAATGACTACTCCTTTGATGGGTTAAGAAAAGATATATTTTTTTCTTTAAAAAAAAAAAAAGATAGATGAATTGATAAAAAAAGTTCATTTTGGTAAAATAAAAAATTGTTAAAAGGATCAAACTAATACTTAAATTCTCTTGATGTAGTGAATAAGAAATTTTAGAAGTGAAGAAATATAATACTCTCTTTTTACATGGCGAATATTAAGGAGGCCCAAATAAAAAATATCCGGTTCTCTATTTTATGTGGCAATATTTATTCTCTTCACTCGCAAGTAAGGGTTTTGATTGTCTCACTCAGCAGACTTTCGTTCTCCGCAATGGTTTCTCGCTATATCTCTGCAACAAGGTTAAGGTTCTTGTTTTCTCTCCTCTTGCTTCTACGTAACTTTGTTATCAAACCCATTCCCTTATATTATATTTATTTTGTTATTACAGGGAACAAATTATGTTATCACCAGCGTGAGAATCTGAGATCACTTAACCCTGCCCTAGGTGAGATATATTTAATTTATGTTTCTATTTTGTTTCACTTGTTTTCTTTTTAATGTTCTCTCAAGAATTATCAAAGTTTTTTTTCTTTATTTTGTTTTACTTGTTTTTTTTATTACTTGTTTCTATTTCGATTTATAATGAAATAATTCATGATCTTACTTTACTCACCTCTCGGACGTACTCCGGATCCATTTCCTTTGGAAACCGGAGTGCTGCACCAAAAAAATAAACGACAACATTAGAATAAGCTGATCTAAACGCGCAGCAAAAATGTTAAGTAAACCTTTTATAAAAAGTCCATAAGTTATAACTCAACTTGTAGAAATGCTGAAATTTTTAGGTTGGACATCGTGATTTGTGTTCGAATCTCAAGCTATCAATTTGTGTGAGTTTCAATGGTTATTTATCATTTCGTCTATCAATCAAAAGAAATTTTAAAAAATTCACATATCTGTAGCACATAGTAGCGTATGAAAAATGTTAATCAAGCGAAAAATATTAGCATTAACAGCTTATAATAGATCTACCAGACAATAAATATATCTCCAGGAATTTTGAGTAATGGAGATATTGGTTTTATGCATAGTGTAATTTTAAGTTGGTTTTTAAAATATTATCTACTTGGTGATTTAATTAGTTCCATGTGTAAGAAAAAATTACACATTCGATACTAATAAGAGTTTTCTCATTTTCAATGTCAATAAAAAGATCTCACTATATAAACAACTAACCAATCATTTAACAATTTATCACCCCATCCAAGTCCTGTGTCAAACTCTTCATAATATATTCATTACATAGAAAACTCTTTCGATTGTTGTAGTTTACACATGTTATTAATTTTCTATTGCACTTTCACATTTTGTTAGAATAAGTTTTCATACTTTTATTTGTTAGATGACAATATTATTCATGCCTTGCTTCATTATTAATGTTTACTTATCTAGGTATCTTTACAAACGGACAAATTTTGGATTCAAGGGTAAAAAACACAAAGGAATTTAAAATTGGTTTGAGTAGATAGATTCTTAGATTTTTCTGTCATAAAAATGGGTAATGTTTTGTGTCCTGATTTGATCACTAACCTACCTAAAGACATTATAGACAACATTCTTATAAAACTTCCCATAAGAGATGCTTTGAAAACAAGCATTTTGTCAAGCAAGTGGAAGTACAAATGGTGTTCCATTCCTCAACTTGTTTTTGATGAAAATTGTGTCCCTCTCTATTACGACCAAAAACATGTTGTCGAGTTTATCTGCAAGGTGCTATCGCTACACAAAGGACCACTTCACAAGTTCGAAATTAGCCATAGGTACCTGCAGAGCTGCCCTGAAATAGATCAGTGGATTCTTTCCCTTTCGAAAAAAAATATTGCAGATTTGACTCTTGAATTAGGGAAAGATGAATTTTTTAGAATGCCTTCCTGCCTTTTCAATTGTGAGAAATTGACTCGATTGAAGCTCTCGTGTTGTGAGTTGGATCTGCCTCATAGTTTTAATAAATTTCCTTGTTTAAAGAGCCTAAACTTCGAACGTGTTTTGATATCCTCTGAAGCAATTGAGAGACTCATTTCAAGTTGCCCTCTGTTGGAGAATTTTTCACTTACACGCGTCTCTCGTTGTTTAACTCTTACAATCTTTGCTCCCAAGCTCAAGTATTTGTGTCTCAAAGGTGTATTCAAGGACATTTGTCTAGTAGATATGCCATTTTTGGATGAAATATCTGTTTCTATGTATATGCCTAACGGCCCTGTCGGGCATGTTGAGCCGAGTACAAATTGCAATTTTGCTAAGTTTCTTGGCAGTGTGCCTAATCTTAAGAGACTTGACGGCTTTACGGACTTCTCAAAGGTAACCTTTTATTGTTATCAACAAATTGATGGTGTTCTTTTCTGATGTATGGCTAACCTGTTTTTCATTTTTGTATGTTCTTGAAGTATTTGAGCATAGGTCATCATGACCTAAAGCATACTGCGATAATGTATAACAATTTGGAGATTATTCGAATGGATCCAGTATGTTTTGACGATATGAAAGAGATACATGTAATCCTTTGTTTGATTACAAGCTCTCCCAATCTGAAGAAGCTTTACATTTCAGTAAGTCCCTACTCATTGCATAGTTTAGTAAATTTCATCAGTTTTTACAAATTGAATATGAATAGTTCTGTTATTAATTTTTACATAACAAAATACTTGATGGAATTTAGCAGTGTTCATCAAACATAGCAAGGTCCATAAATACAGAAGATTTGAATATTTTGGAAAAAGAATTTATCTCGCATTCTTTGCCTAGCAAGCTTAAAATTGTGATTTTGGAAGACATGAGTGGTGTGCCACTTGAGATTGATTTTATCAGATTGTTGCTTGGCTGGTCACCAGTTCTGGAGAAAATGATTGTTATTCCTTGTACAAATGATAGAGAACATCAGCGGAAGATGTCGGTCGAATTGCAGAAATTTCCAACAGCATCTGCTAAGGTAGAAATTCATTTCACTAGCAGAAACTATCCAGGGAGGGCAAAGTTTAAATTTTAATTTTGACTCAACAATAATCTAGGATATAAGCCAAGTTTACTCGGCTGGATTAGGAACGAACCCATAGAGATTTTTCTCTATTTTTTTTTTCCATCTCGGTTTTCACATTCAGCTCATTTTTATTCTTTGTTAGTTTGATTTTGTTCATGCCATTTTTTGCTTTAAAATTACATTTTATTTTATAAGTATCCATTTCTTGCATACATTATTTTAATGAGATTAACTCATACCAGTCTACGAGTTGATTTCATATAGGCAAATATGTTTACTTAAACTCTCGAGTTTGACAACTTTATGTGAAAAATATTTTGATCTTCTATGCTAAACAAGAACATATTTATGATCAAACAATTGAGAATGTTTGGTCTCTATGCCAGCTTTACTATTCAATATTTATTACTATTATAATATAATAATGGACAATAACAGAAGTAAATTAAGCAGAGTTACAACTCACCAGTGAAACAAATCCCAAAATAAGATCAACAGTTTTTAGTACAAACTATTTATAAACATTATTCCAACAATCTGAAGGACCTTGAATGAACATTTCCCATAAAAACCATCCCTCCATAGTTGATCAAAACACATACCAACAAACAAACATCTATACGTCAGTGTCTCCAATCAGATTCTGTACAGTCAAAAAACTAGCATAATTTTGAATGTAACACATACATAGACAATACAAGACATTGTATGTTATCTTGGTCCAGAAAGTTCCATTGCTTGTGCAAGCAAAGAAGAGTCATCAGTAAGATCGGAATAACGTTCTGAAGATGAGAGTTCATTTCCTCTACTTCGTGTTGATTCAGCTCTTTGTGAGGCTTCCCATTTCTCTGCAAGTCCATCTCCTTCAAGCATTCTAACTACTTCTGACATTTTTGGCCTGTGACTTGGAAGGTACTGAGTACATAAAAGAGCCACTTGAACTATTTCATCTAACTCTATCCTATCATACTTGTTTTTCAAGTCCTTGTCTACTAACACGTCAATCTTCTTCTCTTGATGTATTTTCTTTACCTGCAATTTTATTTAGTTACATTGATTTCTATCATCTACAAAGCACACATAACACCATATATATTCAACTTAGACTAGTGAAAGAAATAGAAGTAATATATGTATAATGTATAGTATATGTTGGGATAACTGATATTTAATAAGAATTAAATATGTTTTTAGTCTCTAAAATCATAATTTTACTAGGTTAGTCCTTCCTTATATAAGTTTTATTTGATTTACATACCTATTTTAGAAATTTTTCACAAAAAATGAGTGGTTTTTGTCTCTATATGGACTAGAACAATAGTCCTTTCTTTTGACAAAGTCCTTTTAAAAGCAAATTAGAGACTAAAATTGAATAAAATTTATGTAGTGGTTAAACTTCAAAAATCGAGAATATTATATGAACTAATTAATAACATATTTAATCCTAATGATAAATACCATATTGAAAAAATTGAGATTCTGGTGGGAGGAATTGTAAATTTGACACATCAACATGTTTGAGTCTCAAAGTGTTTGTGTCAAATTTTACAAGTTTTGACTATAGTACTATGTAGTTAAAATAGAAAATACAAATTATAAGATTAGTATTTGAATAATAGATAAAATTATTGTGGCATTCTCAGCAATCAATATTAACAAAGTGCTAGTAATGAAATTTTCTTTGAAGTGTCAGACATAAACACACTATCCAACACAAGTGCAACAAGACAAATTGAAATGAACTGTTGGTTAGTGCATACACTTGTCTATTATTCAAATAAAAGTAACAAAAAGACAACAAAGTAAAAGGACAAAAGAACCAATTCTGTTTGAACTTACCCAATCAAGCATAGCTCCTTTCTGGTTAGCTGCTTTCCCAAATTCAAGAGCTCTTTGTCCAGAAATCAATTCAAGCAGAAGAATTCCAAATCCAAATACATCTGTTTTCTCTGAGGATTGTCCTGTTGATAGGTATTCAGGGGCTATGTGTCCTACAGTTCCTCTCACTGCTGTTGTCACATGTGAGTCTCTGTGGTCCAATAGTTTTGCTAATCCAAAGTCTCCTACTACAGCCTCACAATAATCATCTAGCAATATATTTGCTGCTTTAACATCTCTGTGAATTATCTTTGGATCACACTGTTCATGTAAATATAGTAACCCTCTTCCTGCTCCTAATGCTATTCTCTTCCTTGTTGCCCAGTCTAGAGCTGGCTTGCCTGTATATATATCATGAAAATGCAAATTAGTACTCATACTTCATAAACCAAACTATACTTTTGGTTACTCAAAATACATCTAGTTATCACACTTTTCTTATTTGGATTTTACGTAAATTTTGAACTAGTCTTTTATAAAAGGGTTTCCGACTGCGATCTAGGCCACATCGTCAAAGTTTTTTGATGTATCTGCAACCATAATGTGACCATTATCGAGGCCCCTTCCTTGTTATTTGACCATAATTCTTGGCAATATAAATGATACCTTTGGTTACTCAAATACTGTTTGTTATCAACACTTTTTTTCCAATTGTAGTTTTACTTTTATGTAAATTGGAACCAAGGATTTTAAAAAAGGTCTACGACTCCAACCAAAGTTTGTTATGGCTCTGTAGCCACTATTAGACCATGGTAGAGACCGCATCATCCATATTAGACCACAATTATCAACAATGTAAAGGATAGCGACGTGGCCTCCACTACGACTGTAATTTAAAAACGTCCATTTCATGTGTATAAAAACGTTCACAATCATCAAAAACATTGATTAGAAGTTGAGATTTGTATAAAAAGGTCCAATTCATGTGTATGACAGCAGGCAAACACAATAATAATAAATAGTTGTTCATTAAATTTCTTTTACTAATAGAGATACAAAATTTCGATTACCTTTGAGACGAGAAGCAACACTACCATTTGACATATAAGGATACACTAAAAGCCTCTCTGTAGCTGTCATACAAAATCCGTAGAGGCGAAGAAGATTCCTATGAACAGCTAAACTGATCATCTCTAGTTCAGTTTGGAATTGGATCTCACCACCAACTGCATTACCATCTTTAAGCCTTTTTACGGCTATAACTGTACCATCTCGGAGACAACCTTTGTAAACATTCCCAAAACCACCTTTTCCAACTAAGTTTTTGCTGCTGAAGTTATTTGTAGCAACTTGAAGTTCTCTGAAATGAAACTTCTTCAGGTTTCCAAGGCAAATCTCTTCGCGGTATTGTTCTGAAATAATTTCATAAAATAAAAGATTAAAATATTATGCATACGATATTAGCCTATGCTGTAGTTCAATTTGATTCAATGACTAACTAACCATTCGTGTCAAAGAATATTTGCTTGTTATATCTTTGTCTCCACCAGAGAAGAAAGCCAAATCCCAGAATTAGTAAGCAGATGCAGCTTAGGCTTGAAGCAAAAGCTAAGGCAGCTTTGTGACTTTTTGGTCGATTAGAGGATTGTAAATCTTGAAAAGCATTTCAGGAAACTGTGTTAGGCTCGTTTGGAAATACGACTTAATCATGCGTATAGAGTATAAGCTATTTATATAACAAAAGATAAAATAAAGTCAAACTATTTTAATATAAGCTATAAGTTCTTCTCATAAACTCTCCCGAACAATCTCACAACACAAGTGCCTATTAAGTATTTATTACTAACAAATAAATATGGGGTGGTCAATGATGGAAGCAATGATTATAAATATATGAAAACAGCTTAAAAAAATGAATAGTTGCTCATGAAATAGATTTGAATCCAAAAAGCACTAGTTTAGACTTCGACCATTATGAATGAACTTTAAGTCAAAATAAAAGCACTTTATGAAAGATAAGAAAAGATTCAAATAAAAACATAATTAGTTTGGAGAAGTACAAAACTATGATTACCTTGAGAGTTATTATTCATAGCAGAAGGAATTAATGTTGTTCTAAAACAGTTTTGCTCAACTCCAGTGACACATATCTGGGGATTGCCTACAATACTGTTGCACAAGAGAGTGAAAACTTATAACTATTTTAAAAAATTATTAATTAATAAAATAAACTAAGGAGTAACTAATATAATAATCACCAAAGAACTTACTTGAATGTTTTAGCATTTAATCTTGGTACAGGTCCACTCAAGTTATTAAAAGAGAGATCCCTAAGCAAAATTCAGAAAAACATAAATTATTATTTATTATACATCAAATTGTTGAGGGAAAAAAGTACTAAGATAAAAAGCATGGGAGAGAAACATACAGAAAGGCAAGCTGTGACATGTTAGCCACTGAGGAAGGAATTGGTCCAGAAAGACTGTTATTGTTTAGCCGCCTGATTTCAATTCAAATTCCTATTATCAGATTCTTACATTGTAACATAAAACAATAGAGGAATGTGTTATTATCTATGAAGCATAGACACTCCTCTGATTAGGTGTGTTCCGATGTCGGACACGCATAGGTCTCCGTCACCGACACCTATGATTACACTGAATTATGTCGTTTTCTCATATTATAATCTTTGTCGGCGTGTTAGTGTGCGTGTTGTGTCCGGTGTCTATGCCTAACATTCGCGAACTTACAAATAATGGAGACCCCTCATATGAGAAAGAGTATCTGGAAGTTGACCAGTGAAGAAATTGTCAGAAAGATCAAGTGTTTGAAGTTTTTGAAGCTTTCCAATCTCAGATGGAATTAGTCCTGTGATATTATTATCCTGCAACAGCCTGCAGCGAAACCCCTAATAAGAAAAACTTAACAAAATCTTCATACCATATACTTTTTCTTACCATAGCATGATTAGAGGTACTTACACAGTTTGAAGGTTTGGTAAGGAACCTATGCTTGATGAGAGTGTACCTGATATATTCTGGCTTGGAATTCCACTGACAAAAATGAAACAAGAACTAAAATAAAATCCTAAAGAATAAGTATTTTTTTGTATAGTTTTGTTAGTTCTAAATTTGACTCACAGAGCAATGACAAAACGATCAGAAGAACAAGTGACCATAGGCCAGTTGCAAGGATCAACAGACTCAGCATCCCAATTATTTAAAGCAGAATGAGGATCTACCAGAGAATTCTTAATTCCTATTAAAGCTTGAACTGCATGTTCAACAAAGATAAATATATAAACTTCAAATTTATTAGTATTAAACTTAGTTAGTACTATGATTGAAGAAACTTCTCCTAGTCACCTTCATAGTTGACACCTTTAGAAGAAAGCAAACCAGTTACTGAAGTCCACATGAAGAAGAACAAAGCCAAACTAAACAAAGCTATATCCTCTTTCCTTTCCATTGAGTAGAAGGATCAATGAAAACTTGGTCAAGTTTTGTTCCTACCTTAAAGTAGAAAAGTAAGTAAAGAGTAGGTTTTGAAAGATTCAATTCAACTTGGTTATGTTTACATGAGAGTTGCTGCACTCACTCCAATCCTTGTTTGTGTCAGACTTGAATCAGAGAGGAAGTAGTAAAATGACTTGAAAAAAGAAGAAGCATCTTTATTCTTTAACCAATGGTTCAAAAAAAGAAAGCATAGCAAAGAATATATAATTAAAGCAAAGATCCACTACACCATTAACATCTTTCTAGATAAATGCAAAAGATGGCTCAAAAAGAAAATTCCTTCAATCATGCATTGGTCTTCACACATTAATAGTACTTTTATTCTATTCCTTCACTATTTGAAAAAAAATAAAATATGAGCTAGTGAAGTATTATCTGTTAAGCATT